>SAMEA3663103__coassemble_448_pt1 | contig 19118 bp, 11 predicted proteins | sample SAMEA3663103__metabat2_low_PE_014 | metagenome-assembled genome bin SAMEA3663103 (sample SAMEA3663103) | pig gut metagenome | biome: pig gut; feature: pig-associated habitat; material: faeces | place: France | collected 2012 | reverse complement strand
CTGAATCTCCTCGAAGTGCAGTTGCCCCCATTCCACTATGTAGCTTATTTCCCTAAGGAAATTCTGGGCGAGAGGCGTAAGGGAGTATTCAACACATGGAGGCACGGATTCGTATTTTGTGCGCTCCACGAGCCCTTCGCCTTCGAAATAGTTGAGTGTTGATGAAAGCCACCAACGCCCATTTCTGGCTCATCCATTCCAGGACTGGGGCAGCATGGCAGTAGTCGTAATCAAGTTTTTTCATTTTTCACATATACTATTCAGATAATCAAGCAGTCCAATGCCCTTTGGTGTCAACATACTAAAGGCAGAATGTCATGTACGCAGGAATGAAAACAGTGTTTCCATCCACCTTGAGGTTCTTGGGATGAATGACATAGCATCCACCTATCCGCTGGCGGAATCGCTCTTCAAACCTTTGCAATGATTTTATCGTGTATCTGTCATTTGACTTCACCTCAATCGGATATACTTTGTATTTCAGTTTACTGTTGTTGGACATCAGAAAGTCAATCTCAATATCGTTTCTGTGCTTCTCTTCATTGTATTTGGTATAGAAGAACAAACGATGCCCATTTGCCACAAGCATTTGGGATATTACATTCTCATAGAACATACCCTCGTTTATGGACATCTTGCCAAACAGCAGTTCGCGGTAAAGGTCATTGTCCGTAATCTCATTCTCGCTGAATGTATGGCTTACAAGCAGTCCTGTGTCGCACATGTAACATTTCACGTAGGTGCGGTCTTCGTTCAACGACAAACCAACGTTAGGGTCGGAGCAGTTGAAACACTGGTTGACCATCATCGAGTCAGCAAGCCAGAAGAATGTGTCGTGATATTTTGGGAAAGTGGCGTTCTTGTCAAGTCTGTTCATGACGACACGCCGTTCCTTGTGTGACAGGAAGGCGGGAATTTGGTCAAACAGGGCAATTACTCCTGACTTGTATGAAGAATGAATCTTCATAATGTCGTTCCTGTACATTTCAAGAATATCGCGTTTTTCCATGTCGGCTTGTCTGAAGTCTCTGTCGTTATCAATATATGCAAGCACGCTTTGGGGCATTCCTCCAACTATCATGTATTGCCTGAACATCATCATTGCCTTAGCGTGCAATGACTGTTCGAGAGGCATGAGTTTATCAAAGCACTTCCTGATGTAGCTTACCATCATCTCGTCGCCCAATGCCCATGCAAATTCCTCAAAGTCCATGGGATACATAGCCAGTCGCCTCTCTTCCGAGGGGAGGGTGATGCCATCCACATTTTCTTTAATGGATATTAGTGAGCCTGTTTCAATATAGTCAAACCTGCCATCTGCAACAAGGTATTTCACTGCCTGACGAGCCTTGGGGAAACGCTGTATTTCATCAAATATGACAACCGATTCTCTTCTATACAGTTTTTTATTGTATTCCGACTCGATTATCATGAAAAACGTGTCAAGGTCGTTGAGGTAATTGTTAAAGGCGGATATGACAGTGTCGCTCGCCAGGTTGAAGTCGATTAGTATATAGCTTCGATATTCGTTTTTTGCGAATTCCTCCACTATGGTTGACTTCCCGATACGGCGTGCTCCCTCTACCAGAAGGGCCTTTGTCCCTCCTGTTTCGCTTTTCCAGTTCTTCAACTTATTGTAAATCTTGCGCTTGAATACCCTCATAACATTTGCTTTTTATGTATTTTTCGCTGCAAAGTTACTCAATAAATCTGGAATGCGCAAGTTTATTATCCTAAAAAATGTCAATAGTGCGCAGGTTTGCCTGCGGCTGATATGTCAGGAATGCGCAGGTTAATGCCCAAAATACCGCCTAAGTTCGGAGTGAATAACTCCTTTTAACTCAATTAATAACAACCATTATATCTCCTCCCAGAAATCATCTGGCAGGGAGATGTTCTCAACTTCTGCCGCCTCGGCGAAGAGGGGAGCTATCTCATCGGGGGAGAAACCGGCGATACCACAGCCTATGCGGGTGACGAGGAAATGCTTATCGGGATGCTGCTTGGCATAGGCGATGAACTTATCGACATAGGGGCGGATAGTGTCAACGCCTCCCTGCATGGTGGGGATGGCATAACTCTGACCCTGAATGCCATCGCCATTGCCCATTACGGCACCGAAATATAGATGGGCGATGCGGGCGGCACCGCCTCCGTGCATACCGGCAAGGTTGCTGCCGAAGACAAACACCTCGTTGGTTTTGAGACTCGTGATAAAGTCGGGAGTCACGCGACCTTCTTTGTTGATTGCTTTCATATCGCATTTTATATTTGATGAATAATCGGAATCCATAGACATGGCAGCACCGTCACATGCCGAAATACTACCCTTGATGTCGTAGTTGCGACGGAAATATGGAATGATGACCTCGTCGAGTATCTTATGATATCGCTGCGATACTGCCGAGGGAGTCATACCCAACTGTGCCGCCACATCTTTCGTCTTAAATCCATCAACGAGTATCATCTTCATGATGATCGACGCACGACTGTCGCGACCGAGAAAGCAGTTGCATGCCTCCTCCACCATCTTGTTGACCTCGCTCTTGTAGTTGTCATCGGGGATATCAAACGCGAGATTCGACTTCCCTACCCTCTCGTCCATCGAACAGATTTCAAATTCCGTCTTATACGCCTTCAGACGGTCGAGCAGCACAAAGCGAAAACCATTGACCATCCATGTCTTCAACTTCACCGAGGGATTGCGGTCGTCGAGCTGACGGAAGTCATGGCGGTCGAGCGAGAGGTAATACTCATGAGCAATACTGTAGAAGTCGAGACCAGGCTTGCCTTCAAGTCCATACCTATTATTATATATAGCATAGGCTATGCGGCAGTATTTATAGAAATACTCCCTTGTTATGCGGTCGTCCTTGCCTTTCAGACCATCCACAATCTCCTTGTCCGACAGTGCATCAATGTCCTTTTTCGTCATCTTCATTTGCTCTTTTTCGGTATTTGAGGGCAAATATACGAGTTTTTTTTCATTTTTCTTCATATTCCACTTATTTTTTTTCGTTTTTATTCTTTTAAAAGATAAACGACGTCGAAAAATTAAGTTCACAACATTTGTTTAACACATTTAAAGAAAAAGGAGAAATGAATTATGAAAAGAGTATTCAATATGATTATCGTGGATGAGAGCGGTTCTATGTGCGTAATTGAGCGTCAGGCTCTTGCCGGTATGAACGAGACGATTGACACAGTGAAGAAGATGCAGAAAATGCACAAGGATATGGAACAGCGCATATCTCTGCTCACCTTCGACAGCGGACATAAGACATTCAAATATGACAATGTTAAGGCAGAGTCGGTACACCGTCTCGGTAGCAAGGATTACAATCCCTGCGGTGGCACACCGCTCTACGATGCCATCGGCACTGCCATCTCCAAGCTCAACGCTCAAACCACCGAGCGCGACAACGTCTTGGTGACAATCATTACCGACGGCGAGGAGAACTGCTCGCAGGAGTATAACCTCAAAATGGTAAAGACGCTCATTGACAAGATGAAGAAACAGGGGTGGACATTCACGCTCATCGGCACCGACAATCTCGATGTTGAGGGAATGGCAGGAAAGATGTGCATCGACAATCATCTTGCCTTCACACAGGACGACAGAGGCACACGTGAGATGTTCGCCCGCGAGAACAAGGCAAGAATGAGATTCAACGAAAGCGTCGCTAAGGGCTGTGCCATGCCCGAAGGCGACTACTTCAACGACGAGGCGGACTTCGATTAACGGAGTCCGACCCGCATAAAATCCATGAATTTCAAGAGTTTTTTGCCGATATCCTTTGTCATTTCATATATAATGAGTAATTTTGCAGCAAAATTTAAAAGCAATAAATATATGAAAAAGATGAAAATGTTATTTGTGTCGGCACTTATGGCCGTTTTGGCAAGCAGTTGCGGCACTACAAGTACGGTGCCCATCACAGGACGCAAGCAGAACATACTCGTGAGCGATGAACAGGTGCTGAGCCTCAGCAACCAAGAGTATCAGAAGTATATGCAGACCGCAAAGCCCTCGACCAATGCCACCAATACGGCAATGGTGAAACGCGTGGGACAGAACCTCGCCAATGCTGTGGTGAGCTATCTGCAGCAGAACGGTTTGGGGAGTGAGGTATCGCAATATAAGTGGGAGTTCAACCTCGTGCAGGACAAAAGCGTAAATGCCTTCTGTATGCCAGGCGGAAAGATTGTGGTGTTCGAGGGCATATTGCCAGTGACCAAGGACGAGGCGTCGCTCGCAGTGGTGTTGGGACATGAGATAGCCCACGCCGTGGCAAAGCACTCTGCAGAGAGAATGAGCAACGAGGTGAGAAAGCAGTATGGCGGTCAGATTCTTGGTGCTGTGCTTCAGGGAGCGGGAGCAAGTGCCAACCTGCAGCAGATTAGCTCCACGGTATTCGGAATCGGAACTACCCTCGGTGGTGCAGCATATTCGCGCAGTCAGGAGAGCGAGGCCGACCGCATGGGATTGATCTTTGCCGCCATGGCTGGCTACGATCCAAACGTGGCAGTGGCTTTCTGGCAGAGAATGGCACAAGCCACAGGCAGTTCCTACTCTATCCTCAGCGACCACCCCAGCGATGCCACCCGCATAAAGAATATCCAGGGATGGTTGCCCGAGGCTCTCAAGTACTACAAGCCTGCTCCAACGGTCACAAAGAGTACTACCACAAAGAAGAAGACAACTTCAACTAAGAAGACCACTTCGACCAAGAAGAAGAAGTAATTTTTACAGATACAACTCGTTTTCTTTCCTTGTTGCACATGGTTTTTTCAGACCTTGTGTAGCAAGGAAGTTCATCACCACTCCGATGCTTCTTGACCCTGTAGGGCATACCGAAACACATTTCATGCAGGAAATGCACTTTGAAGCATCAACCTTTTTGGGATCTGAAAGTGGGATTGCATCCGTAGGGCATTGTCTGGCGCAAACACCACAACGATTGCATCCGCGCCTTCCTTTGGGATGAGGCACCTTACCCCCTTCCTTGTAAGGGCGATTGCCCGGCACTTGCGGCATTGTGCAGTCACTGCCTTCAGCCTTTCTCAATATGTCGGCACCAAATTGCCTTAGCATCTGCTCATCGTCAGCATCAGGTCGGCCCTTGCCATATATTCTGATGATACTATGCTCGGCAACTGCTCCTACAGCAGCTATCACGCGGAATCCTATCTCAGATGCCACATCCTGTATTTCAAGCAATGCATCATCATAGGCGCGATTGCCATAGACAGCCACCACAACACATTTCGCCCCGTGGGGATTCACCCTCCGCAGACGTTCCACCGCCAATGCTGGTACACGTCCTGCAAACACAGGCATGGCAATGACAGCGAGGTCATCCTCATGGATATCGGGCAACTGAATGTCAGCGGTCTTGACGCATAGGTCTGTTACAACACTCTCTTTACCCATGCCTTTGCATAGGATTTCACTCACTCGTCGAGTCCCTCCTGTAGGACTGAATATTATTTGATGCAATTTCATATTTTCACGTTTTTAATTATTTAGACCTTGAGAAGTGAGAGTTTTGGAGATAATATTGGAGATGGCATATAGGGGGCATATAGAGATTGGCTTGCCTACAGGACTAATGAACGAGCCAAAATTCTCTAATGAGCAACGTATGGCATAAGGAATGTCCTTCTGTGGTTTGGACAGCAATTCATAAAGGCTTTTCATTGAACCTTTTACTCCCGATTTCACCTCCACGGGAACCACATGACCGCCCTTTGCCACCACATAATCCACCTCGGCCGCATTACCCTTGTTTGTATCCTGCCAATAATATAAGTCATGCCGCCCATGCGGTGACATATATTTCAGTATTTCCAATCCTGCCATCATCTCGGCAATGCTGCCCTTGTCAACAAGGTTAGGCGCGGTGTCTGTCAGAATAGCCTTGTCTAATTCTTGGGTATTGTCACTAATGCCAAGGAAATCCAACATCAGTGCATTGTCTATCATTATATATTTGACAAACTTGCTATTTGTTTCAGCACCTAATGGAATGCCGTTTGATGCGGAATGAACGACAGGGATAATCAATCCGGCATCCCTAAGATAAGTAAGTGCCTTCTTCACTTGCTCCGTACGATAACCACCATCAACCATACTGAACACGAACTTTGTCCCGCTTTGCCTTGCCACACTTATAAGGGTATGTCTCAGCAAGTCTGGATCCATTCTGCCTGCATATTTTGAAAAATCATCAATGAATGCGACACGCAAATCTGACAAAACAGTTCGAGCCTTTATATATGAATTAGTCTCTATGAATTTTGACACGGCAGCAGGCATTCCGCCTATAAGCATAAATTGACGGAACTGCTCTACTAATTTGTTGTGAAACACCTCCATCAACGCTTTGTCATCAGAAGCTTCTTTTTTCATTTTCACCATTCCGCCAAGATTCTGTGCCTCGAGAAATTCGTCAAATGACATCGGATAAACAAAAAGACTACTAATCCTGCCCACTCCGTATGAACGAATATCCTTGAGAGCAAACTCCAACAGGCTACCTGCAGCAACCACATGAAGTTGTGAGTAATCTTCACGGAAAAACCACAAGCTATGTAGAGCCTTGGGGCATGATTGTATTTCATCAAGAAACAGAAGAGTCTTTCCAGCTTCAACAGGTACACCGTAATACATTGACAGTTTCTCAGCTATGTCATGTACATTCATATTTCCGCTAAAGAACTCTGCCACGTCAATATCTCTTTCAAAGTTGACCTCGAGAAAATACTCAAACGTCTCACCAAAATGTCTCACAGCACATGACTTTCCAACTTGTCGTGCGCCTCTTATGAGTAGTGGTTTCCTGTCGGATTCTTGTTTCCACTCTAGCAGACACCTGTCTATATTTCTATTTAAATATCTCATAATTACGCCCTCTATTATTTATTTTCTGCAAAGATACAATAAATATCTGATAATCAAGCATATTTAACAATATTTTGTAAAAAGCAGGTGATATTTTAATGGTAAAAGCGTAAAAAGCAGGTGATATTTTAATAGCAAAAGTGTAAAAAGCAGGTGATATAAGACATATTGGCATTAACAAACATCTCACAATGCTGAGATCAATTATATGAGATAAGCATAATGGTTAGCCCTACATATCATCTATTGACAGCCCCTGGTAGTCCTTACGGTATCTGGAATAGCGTCCGGTGGTATCGAGGAATCTGTCGGCCTTTGCCCTGAGGATGCTCAGGTCAATTGATTGCTCCTGGCGCTTTACCTCAAAGAACGTGATGGAATGTGAGACATCGTCAACCGCTATGATGTCTATCTCATTCTCTCCCTTGCGGTCCCACCACGAACCGATATTTGTGTATCGTCCTTCTTCTCTCATCTTGCATTTGAAATATTCCTCAAGTGCACGACCACTGTATGGAGGATAGTCGCGACGTATGATGTCCATCAGTTGCGAATAGGCATTCGACTCTATCATTGCATTGTACTTGTAGATAAATCGGAACCACAGACGGATAAATTGGTCGTTGATGGCATATCTTACGTTTTTGCCTTGTGACGAATTAAGCATGGGGCGGGTCTTGACAATCAGTCCGTAGTCATTCTCAAGACGGCTCAGGTATCCCGACAATTCGCATTGCATCATCGCCTCCATATCGCTTCGGGAGTTGTGCCCTGTGGAGATTAGAGTGAGTATGTCGAAGTATCGTCCATAATCCTTACCGAATTCCTCTATCAGCATACTCTTTCCTTCATATATGAAAAGGGAGTTTTTAGCTACAACAGATTGCAGTATGTCGTCCTTGGTATGGATGTTGCTGTCCATCAGGAGTTCCACATACTTTGCCACACCTCCTGTTGTTACATAAAGAGCAAGCAAGTCATCGTTGGTATAGTCGGTGTTATGGTCGGCGATAATCTCCTTGAGGACGCTTGGCATGAACGGCTCTACCTTGATAAAGTCGGTTTGCCTGCCATAGAGAGGCTCCTTGCTGTCGATGAATAGTTCAGTCATGAGATGATATATAGAACCACACAATATCAGATTTATCTTCGCTTCCGACTTGTTTAAGTCCCATATCTTCTGCATGTCCGAGAAGATAGAGTTGTTTACTCGTCTGAATTCCTGGAACTCGTCAATCATGAGTATGAAATGACGTGTCTTTGCCAGTTGCATCAGATAGGTGAAGATATCGGCAAAGCGTGTAGGTGTGCCAAGAATCGGCAGATGTAGCTTTTGCGTTATCTCGTCGGAGAAGTCACGACATAATTCTGCCTCCGTCTTTCGAGAGACGAAGAAATAAAGCAAAACGTCATTCTCGTATGCCTTTAACACCAATGAGGTCTTGCCTATTCTTCGCCGTCCTGTGATGACGGTCATCCTTGCCATACGCTCAGACAAACTGTTGATTTCTTGCAGTTTATCCAGTTCTTCTTTTCTGTCGTAGAATCTCATATCTGTTGAATATATTTACGTAACCACGAGTTCGGAACTCCCCGTTTCGACTGCAAAGATAGTGTTTTCCCATGATATAACCAAGTATTCTGTTGCGTTTTATGTTTTTTTATCACAATATTATATCCTCCTCACCCACACCTTGTGGCTCCCACGGCCTGCGGAAGTGATGGGTGATGTGGGGTCGGAACTGATTTCCTTGAGGTCTTGTGATGCGTATGTGCGGCTGAGGGTGTTGATAGAGGCATAGTCGGTGAGGGTGATGAATCCATTACGCTTTATTACCCTCATGGCACGCTCTATACGCTGCTCACGGGTGTATTCGCATTTTGTGATTTTCTTTACTCCCGGCATCTCGCGCTCCAGACGAGTCTCGCGCTTGAGACGCCTAAGGAGTTTGGGATCTACCTTGAAGTTGACATTGCTCACCTCCACTCCTCGCCTCATCATACGGTCGTCTTCACGCACGAGTTCGTCGGGTTTCTTGTCATTAAACATCAGCGAAAGAGAGAATGTGCCGATATCGTCAATCTTCACGGTATATCCGTCGGAGAGCTTGCGCCTCAACACGTCTGCCACATCCATCAACACCGACTCTATGAGACTTGTAGAATAGACATGATGATAGTTATGGATTTCCTTGACAAAATCCTCTGTATCAAGCAATCTGAATGCATCAAGTTTGGGATATATCTTGCGCTTGCCATCGCCCTGCATGTCGGGCATTTCCTTTAATATATATTTGGGCATAAACTTGCTTTTATATTGATTTTAAGTTCTCTGATAGAATGGGATGAAGAACAGCTATAGTAACCAGCCAAGGACTGCTGTAGTAATGAGATAAGAACAGCTGTTGTTATGCTAAAAGAACAGCTATTATTAAACTCTTATAACAGCTATTATTAAACTGTCATAAGTTAAGTTGACTAATGATATCAATAAGGCAACTTCTGTATTCACAAAAGGCTTTGTATGTCCATCCGAAAGCTTTGAACGGAGATTCGAAGGCTTTGTATCTCCGTTCGAAGCTTTCGAACGAACAAAATATTCATTAAAACTAAATCAGATTCATTCCAATAGCCTTGCACTCATTGCGCATATCCTCAGGCCATATACTTGCCTGAATCTCGCCTATGTGGGCCTTGTGCAGGAGCACCATACAAAGGCGGCTCTGACCGATACCTCCACCGATACTTTCGGGCAACTCGCCATCGAGAAGTTTCTTGTGGAAATATAATTGCTGACGCTCTTCCTTACCCTCAATCTTCAACTGGCGCAAGAGAGCCTCCTTGTTGACACGGATACCCATTGAAGAGAGCTCGAACGAGCGGCCAAGCACTGGATACCAGATGAGAATATCTCCATTGAGTCCGGCCTTACCATTCTCGCCCACTGTTGTCCAGTCGTCATAGTCGGGAGCACGTCCGTCGTGCTTCTCGCCATTAGCCAACTTTCCACCGATACCAATTAGGAATACAGCCCCATACTTCTCGCAAATGGCATCCTCGCGCTCCTTCGGCGACTTGTTGGGATACATCGCCAAGAGGTCTTCACTGTGCACGAAGGTAATCTTCTCAGGCAAGAATGGTTTTATGCAGGGATAGTTCTCACATACGAGATACTCGGTGCGTCGGATGGCGGCATATATACGCTCCACCACATTCTTGAGGAAAGCCACTGTGCGCTGCTCAGGACGTATGACAGCCTCCCAGTCCCACTGGTCAACATATAGCGAGTGGAGATTGTCGAGCTCCTCGTCGGCACGTATGGCATTCATATCTGTGTATATGCCGTATCCTGGTTCAATACTGTTCTCGGCAAGCGACAGACGCTTCCATTTTGCAAGTGAATGTACTACCTCTGCCTTGGCATCACCAAGATCCTTGATGGGGAACGTCACTGCACGCTCCACACCGTTGAGGTCGTCATTGATACCAAGTCCCTTGAGCACAAACAAGGGAGCAGTCACTCGGCGGAGCCTCAATTCGGTTGAGAGGTTCTGCTGAAAGAACTCTTTTATTTGCTTAATGCCATGCTCTGTTTGTACCATATCAAGCAAGGCAGTGTAACCTTCTGGTTTTATTAGTTTGCTCATTTCTTTTAGCTTTTATTCTTATTTCGCGGTGCAAAGGTACTACTTTTCTATTAATTTGCAAACATTTTGGCTAATTATTTTGCATTTTGACATTAATTTTTAATAAACAGCTTGCATTTTGTCTATATAAAGTGGATATTAAGTCATCTTTCATCAATATTTTCCTAATATGATATACACATAGAAAAAAGAAAAAGTGCAAAAACATTTGCTTATTTCGATATTTTTCACTACCTTTGCACCTGATATTTGCGACGGACCCGTAGCTTAGCTGAATAGAGCGTCAGATTCCGGTTCTGAAGGTCGCGGGTTTGAATCCCGCCGGGTTCACGATAAAAGCCAGATACAAATCAATGTACCTGGCTTTTTCTTATTTATCTAATATACATCATTTCTTCATCATCTCACGCACTGCCCTTTCGAGTTGGCGGTCATATCCGTTGATGTAGTCCTCGGGCGTGTTATATACCTCTATATCAGGATTAAGGGTAGTGTTCTCGCCATATACTCCACGCATGTCACGACATCCCACTTGTGGGATTCCGAATACAAGAGAGCTATCCATCAGTCGCTCCCACCATACGGCAGTCATAGTTCCTGCAACAGGCGTACCGATGAGCTTGCCTATACCTAATTCCTTATATACCCAGGGGAATCCGTGTCCGTTGCTATAGTCATCCTCGCATATAAGCACGCAAGAGGGCTTTGTCCATTTGTTGTATGGGTCGCGACCGATATACTTGTCGCGCGGCACAAACTGCTGATACTCCTTGCCGGCAAGCAGTGTGCAGAGGTCGTCGTGGAGCCATCCTCCACCGTTATGACGCTCGTCAACCACTACTGCATCACGATTGCGATTGCTCTCGCTGAGCAATTCCTCATACACCTTGCGGAAACTCTCGCTATCCATGGCTTTTACGTGAACATAGGCGATGCGTCCGCCAGAGATGCTATCCACAAAAGCACGATTGCGGTCAACCCAACGCTTGTAAAGCAGTTCTTCGAGTTCACCCGAAGATATCGGTTTGACGATGATGTCCTCTTTCTTACCCTTCACACCGATGCGTACCGGTTTGCGGGCTTTACCATCGAGCAAGGCATTATAGTCGTCGCCAGCCATAATCTTCACTCCGTCGATACTCTCGATAATGTCACCAGCCTTCACACCTGTATTCTTCACTGCAAATGGTCCACGCTTGATGACCTCCTTTATCTTGAGGCCGTCGCCATCCCATTTCTCATCGAAGAAAAGTCCGAGGGATGCAGTGCGCATTGCACTTCCCGATGCATAATATCTACAACCAGTGTGCGAGGCATTCAGTTCGCCGAGCATCTCACTGATCATCTCGGCAAAGTCGAAGTTGTTGTTGATATATGGCAGGAATCGCTCGTAGGTCTTGCGCTTTGCCTCCCAATCCACTCCATGCAGATTGACATCATAGAACTTGTCCTTAACCTGTCGCCAGATGTGGTCGAAGAGATACTGACGCTCCTCGTATGGCTTCATATTAAACCACGCCTCGAAGTCGATGTTCTTGGACGAACCATTGCCAAGATCAATCATCTTGATACCATTTCCGCATAGGAAGACGTTCTTGCCATCCTTGTCCATCTGCATACCGCCATAGCCTACGCCCTTGACGAGAATCTTTGTCTTGCCCTCGCGAAGGTCTTTCTCCCAAAGGTCGTTGCCAGCCTCAAATCGGGTTATATAATACAGTTTATTACCGTCCTTTGAGAGTATGGCGTCACTGAGTCGCGATGAGTTGTTGGTGAGTCGCACAATGCGGTCGCGGCAGTTTTCTATGTCAAACTCAAGTGGTTTCACCTTCTCCACCTTCACCTCTTCGTCATCCTTTTTCTTTTTCTCGTCCTTTTCCTTTTTCTCTTCCTCCTTCTTCTTGTCCTTGTCGTTCTTGTCGGCAATCTCTGCCTCCTCCTTGGTCATACGGAAATGATCATAGGCATCGAGGTCGAGAAACATAAGATAGGCGTCATACTCAGCTCCCCACGAACCGTGACTGCGATAACCGGCACGGTCGCTAGCAAAGAGTATAGCCTTGCCGTCGAGCACCCATCTTCCGCCTGTATCTGTATATCCACTGTTCGACAGATTCACGGGAGCTTTCTTGCCCGATGCATCTACAAGTGCGATGTCATTGCTGTTCCATCCTCCACCGCCCATATAGCTCGACATAAGCCATTTGCTATCGGGACTCCATTCAAACCACAGGTCGCCATCACTATATGAATAATTGTTTTTGCCTTCGAGAACAGTAGTGATGTCTTTCGACTTCACGTCGATGACACGAAGGTCGCCACGATCCTCGAAGTAAGCCACCATCTTTCCGTCAGGACTATACTTGGGCATTTGCGAGGTGATGTTATTGTTGGTGAGTCTTTCCTCTGTGAGTTCAGTGGCATAGGCAAACGATTTCTCGTCCTTGTCCTTGATTGAGGTGGCATATATCTGCCATACCCCACCCCTCTCCGAGGCATATACCACACTACGTCCGTCGGGAGCGAAACAGATATCACGCTCCTGCTCTGGAGTGTCGGTGAGTCGCTTTGTAGTGCGATATTCCACCGATGTGACATACACGTCGCCATGCATCACGAATGCCACTTCCTTGCCGCTTGGAGATACTGATATCTCGGTGGCGCCCGAACTGTTTATCTGTCTCACGAGGTCGCGGTCGTTCTTGTCGGCCACAATCTGAATATTCACCTTCTTAGGTTGTCCTCCCGCTACTAGGGTATATATCTCACCGTCATATCCGAAGCACAACTTGTCATCCGAAGATGCAGAAAGGAAGCGCACTGGATTGCCGCTAAAGCTGGTGAGCTGACGGGCAGTACCTCCCTCCACCTTATTTATATATATATTAAAAGTTCCGTCCTGCTCACTGAGATAGTAATACGACTCCCCGTCGGCACTCCACACAGGATTGCGGTCCTCACCGGCAAAAGATGTCAGTTTGCGGAAGGCACCATCCTTGTTAAGCCAGATGTCGCGAGCAATGGGTGAGGTGTGATGCTTGCGCCAAACATCCTCATATCCCTTCTTGTCGTGATATAGAATCTCTCCTCTACTGTTGATACTTATATCATCCATCTGCAATGTGGAGAACATTGTAGGACGATGGGCATCCAAATCCACCACATATTCCTGCACAAAACTGTCGGCAAAGATTATCGACTCTGCCGTGGGCATCAGTGATGACTGGAACACCACATGACTGTTGTCGCTCCATGTCATTGGTATCTCACCCGCACTGTTGGTAGTGAGACGTCGTGGTTCTCCACCCCTTGCATCGATTACATACACATCGAAACCACCCTCGCGATTGCTCGCAAAAGCAATGCGCGAACCGTCGGGACTCCACACTGGTTTGTAGTCGTATGCAGGATTAGTGGTCAACTGGCGAGCCTCGCCTCCGTTGGCATCAACGCAGAAAATGTCGCCCTTATAGGCGAATGCAATCTTTTTACCGTCTGGAGATATTGCCGGGTAGCGCATCCAGAGAGGGTTGTCCTGTGCTATAGCAGCAGTTGCCGCAAACAGCATTGCAGACAAAATGGTTTTTCTCATAGATTTATAATATTAAAGTATTTATTGTTCGAGTAGCTGGGCAAGATGTTTTTCCTCACCCACAATCCAGATGATGTCACCCTTCTCAAACTTTCGGTCGGGAGACATTTGCGAGAGATTCTCCTCGCCCTCCTCAATGCCCACAACCATACAGTTGAAGCGGCTTCTTATTCCACTGTCGCGCAGTGTGACTCCCAACAACGGGCTACCTCCGGTCACTACCATCTGGCGCAGTTTCATTGTCTTCTCTTCTATGTCGGGGTCACTGCCATATATCTCAGAGCGAAGTGCCTCTGCCATTTTCGACAACTGACTGTCGGCACCAATCACTTGTAGTCGGTCGCCCGGGAACACGATGGTATTTCCATCGGGAATGTTCAGTCGTCGCTCGGCACGCAAGATACTGCTCACATGCACTCCAAAGCGTTGTCTCAACTCCAATTGTCGCAAAGTCAGTCCAGCCCACTTGGAGTCCATAGGAACGTCAATATCCGACATGTGCACGTTGCGGTCCAAGAGATGTCCCTCATATAACGGACGTTTTCTGCCCTGCACTTGTGCCTCGATATCGCGCGAACGCAGGTTTTGCACAAACATTCTCTCCAATCGGATACTACTGTGCTTCAAACTTCTCGACATAATCATCAACAACACTACCGCCACTGCAATGGCAATGATGAGAGCGTTGGCAAAGCGGCTCAGATAGTTGCAAATATAGAACACAAAACTACTTGCAATGACAACCCTCACAATGATGGTGAAGATGAGCGGCAGATGATTGATGCGGCTTTCCGCCCAAAGAGCCTTAAACTCCTCACTATGATTTTTCTTCATCACCATGGCGCGGAGGAAGGGAGAAATCAGAAGCACTGTCAGTGCCCCGCAGATGAAGTTGGCAGTCCAGTGCCACCCTATAAGCAGATGTCGGATGAAGGGCAGGAACAACGACAACATAAGTGCCACCACGGTCACTGAAAGTATTGTATATATGACGGTATTTACAGTCATCTGCTTCAACAGGTTCTTCCAGTTATTCATTGCGCCCTTACCCGAGGGATGGCTGAGTGTGATATGATTGAGCGTGGATATCCATGATGTGGGCAGTCGGCGCTCAAGCATATTATAGCATGGCTCTGAGGCACGAATCATATAGGGAGTGAGAAATGTGGTAATGACCGACACTGCCACTACCACTGGATAGAGAAACTTGCCGATCACTCCGAGCGAGAGTCCGAGACTGGCGATGATAAAGGCAAACTCACCTATCTGTGCCATCGAGAATCCGCAACGCATGGCAGTCTTCAACGTCTGACCGCTGAGGAGATAGCCAAACGAACCGAAGAGCGATTGTCCCAAGAGAATGGCAAGCACTATTACTGCTATCGGAAGTGCATATTCCACGAGTATGGATGGTTCGACAAGCATACCTACCGACACGAAGAACACCGCACCAAAGAGATTCTTAACCGGTTCCACAACCTTGATAATCTTCTCAGCCTCAACAGTCTCTGCCAATATGCTTCCCATAACGAATGCACCAAATGCACTTGAGAATCCCACCTGGGTGGAGATTACCGCCATCAGGCAGCACAATCCGAGAGACACCACAAGAAGCGTTTCCTCGCTTATCAGTTTGCGCACAGAGCGCAAGAACATAGGTATGAGCGATATTCCCACTACAAACCACAATATGAGGAAAAAGCCTATACGCAATACACTGCCTATCATCTCCTCACCGTCGGGACTATTACCCTTGGCCACAGCCGACAGCATAACCATCATCACGATAGCCAGCACATCCTCCAATATCAGTACGCTCATCACAAGCGAGGCAAAGTGTTGCTGTCGCAATCCCATATCGTCGAAAGCCTTATATATAATAGTGGTGGAACTCATTGCCAGCATACCGGCAAGGAAGATACAATCCATCTGACTCCATCCGAAGGCATTGCCCACAGTGACGCCAATAAGCATCATACAGAATATGATGGTGAGCGAGGCAATCACGGGAGCCGCTCCCATCTTCAGTATCTTTTTGAATGAGAAATCAAGTCCGAGGGAGAAGAGTAGGAAGATGACACCAATGTCCGCCCATGTCTGTACATCGGCACGGTCAATCACCGACATTGTATATGGCATCTGTGGGCTCACGATAAATCCTGCCACTATATATCCAAGTACAAGTGGCTGTTTAAGTCGCTTAAACAGCAAGGTCACCGTTCCCGCCACAACGAGAATAAGTGCCAAATCCTTCACCAACTCAGGTAATTCTGCCATCTTCCCCTTTAATATTTCAATTTTTCAATTTTTCAATTTTTCAATATTTTTAATACCACTGCACCGCATTGCTATAGCTGCTTCGCTTGTCGTATTTGAGTGCATCGGTGAGCGTGGCTGCATTACAGCGGAACGAGAAGTTATAGCTTGTGTAGGGCGCCAACACCAACTGGCACGACATATTGAAGCAATGGAGGTCGCGTCCCAACGATGCCGTTGTCATTGATATCTTCTTGTTCTCGAAGTCATATCCCGACGAGAAACTGATGTTCCATCCGTCGGACAGTCGTATGTTACCACTGCAGTTGAGTGTCTGTGTGAACTTATATGGATAGCGCATCTTGTCGTAGTTGAACTGTCCACCGGTATTCTCGCGCATCGACACGCCATATCCAAAACTGAGCGACCATGGAATACTGAATTTCATGTATCCGTCCTCATCAGTCTCTGCCTTTCCTGCGTTTTCCTTGCGTGCGCCTCGCTGACCACGTTGCATGTCGTCGTCCTCGTTGGTCTCGCGGTTGAACTCGTCCTCCTCGTCCTCTTCATCCTCATCGCGGGAATTCTTGTCTTTCTTCTTATCTACCTTCTCGCCTCGCAACCACTTGAAGAAGTTGCTCACCTTGTTGTTGTCGAGCGTATAGGATATGTTTTGCGACATACCCTGGAATCGTCCAAACTTACCCATTCCCCATAAGGTCTTGGTATTTGAAAGAACCGGACGCCCGTTCTCGTCGAGCTCGTAGGCGTATGATGCAAACACGGCATTGAGGTTTAAGGTGTAGCTCTTCGTCAGTTTCAGTCGCAGTCGCGTACTGAGGTCGCTCAATGGTCGGATGTCAGTAGCGAAGTTATACGACATCGATGCTCCCAACTCGTCGATAAGACTAATCTTCTTCTCACCCGTTGAGTCGGCATCCGACTTTATCTTCATCTCAAAGTTATTTGAGATATCCACCGACACACTTCCCGTCTTTCCTTTTCCCGGAACGCCATAGAGTCCATTGGAATAAGGAGAATATTCCACGAGCGACACATTTCCGTTGGCATCTGTCTTTTGGTATGTCTCGTAGTATCCGTATCTGCTGCTACTGAAATCAGGAGCATAGTTGAAGCTCACCTGTGGAGTGAAGACGTGGCGTATGGTCTTTATCTTGTCGCCAAAGAGTTTTCTCCAAGGAGTGTAGAACACATACAGTTTTGTTGATGCACTCACACTCATACTCCAGTTGTAGATGTTATAGAATCCGTCGATAGTGTCCGTCACCTCCTTCTGCGCCTGCTCATCCCACGAGCGGTTGATCTTGTTAGTGTACATACGGTCGGTGAAGTTAATCGACGGGTTGATATTCAGATAGTTGAACAATGTAAAATTGCCACTGATAGGGATGTTGTGCTGCATACCGTTTCGCCAGTCGCGTGTGAGACTCGAGTGCATCAGTTTGTCCTCCTTAGTGTTGATAGAGTTGGACAACTGACCGGTATAGCTCATCGAAATTTTCTCATACCATCTTTCCTTGCCCGCCATCTTCTTGCGCTTAAAGGGATAGAATCTGCTGATAGAGATGTTCAGGTCGGGCAAAGTCATCGAGATAGATGAGTCGCGCATATTTTGACTGAGGTTCATTGTAGTGCTCAGTGTCATACCGATACTTGAGAATGTATTGGTCATTGAGACTGATGACGTACGCGTTGTCTGCGAATAGCTTTGTGGATTATACATCGACGTGAGGTTATTTCGCTCATAACTGCTTGTGGCAAAGTTCACGCTTGCCGACAATGTGCGGAAGGGATTTGCCTTGGCATCCTGTCGATGGCTCCACTGAATCTTAAAACTTGTTTGCTTTGCATAGTCGGGCATGTTCTTCTCACCATTGATGGTATTCTGATAACTGGCGAAGAACGAGCCGCTATACTTATATCTCTTCTTATAGTTGCTTGCAGCCGAGAGTCCCCACGACCCCTTGGTATATATTTCTCCAAGCACCTTAAGATCCATATTGTCGCTGATGGCAAAATAGTATCCGCCATCTCTCAGATAAAAACCTCGCTCCGTCTCATCTCCATAAGTAGGCATGATGAATCCGCTCGAATAACTCTTGCTGAACGGGAAGAATCCATAAGGGATGGCAAAAGGCAATGGCACGTCAGCCACTACGAGATAAGCCGGTCCGAATACCACCTTCTTACCAGGCGTCACCTTTGCTCTCGACAGGGCCAGATAGAAGTCGGGATGCGGGTCGTCGCAAGTGGTGTATTTTCCGTGTTGAAGGAAAATCTCTCCTGCCGAATTACGCTTCGACAATTCACTTGTTAGGAATCCGTCCTCCTGTTCGGTATATACATTACTGATGAGTCCCTTCTTTGTCTTGAAGTTAAACGCCATCGAGTCGGTCTCGTATGTATCCTTTCCCATTACGAAGACAGGAGTACCAAATGCCACTCCTGTGGAGTCCTTGCCGCCTCGGGCATGCACCAGACTGCTGTCGAGACACATGTATATCTCCTCGCTCTTGAGGTCCATATCCTCATATTTCACATTGGCGTCGCCATATAGGTAGGCCATTCCCGACCCACCCTCGTAGATAAGGGAGTCGTTGGCAACATAATGCACAGGAGCGTCTATTCCGTTCTTTTTGCGGCGGTTGGCACTGTCAAGGGCTATCGAGTCATCGATGGCCTTGTTGTATTTGTATAT
>SAMEA3663103__coassemble_440_pt1 | contig 19452 bp, 15 predicted proteins | sample SAMEA3663103__metabat2_low_PE_014 | metagenome-assembled genome bin SAMEA3663103 (sample SAMEA3663103) | pig gut metagenome | biome: pig gut; feature: pig-associated habitat; material: faeces | place: France | collected 2012 | reverse complement strand
GGGAACATTGCTCCCGTCTCGATTTCCTTGGCAAACTCATGGTTGAGCACGCGCACTGCCTCGTCGGCATCTTCGTCGCGCACACCGATAGACGTTGAGTTTTCCGATGATGCCTGCGACACCATAAACACCGATATGCCATTGTCGGCAAGGGCGGTGAAGATGCGTCGGTTGACACCAATCACTCCCACCATCGACAATCCGGTGACGGTGATAAGCGTTGTGCCGTTGATACTCGATATTCCCTTGATGGGTTTGCGGTCGTTGTCAATCTTGTCCTTGATGACTGTTCCTGGGTCAGAGGGATTGAAAGTATTCTTCACTCTGATAGGAATATTCTTTACACATACGGGATAAATCGTAGGTGGATAAATCACCTTTGCTCCGAAGTTGCAAAGCTCCATTGCCTCTACATAGCTTAATTCAGTGATAGTGTAAGCCGTGTGAATCACTCTCGGGTCGGCAGTCATAAATCCGTTTACGTCTGTCCATATCTCGAGAGTCTCGGCATCGAGAGCAGCTGCAATGATCGACGCAGTGTAGTCGCTTCCGCCTCGCCCGAGATTAGTCACTTCGCCCGAATATTTGTCGGAACTGATAAATCCCGGCACTACAGTGATGGCGGGCAATTCGCAGAATGCCTCGCGCACGAGTCGGTTGGTCAGTTCGCTGTCGAGCACATGCTTGCCATGCTTGAGTTCTGTCTTGATGAAACTGCGTGAATCCTTCCATTCTGCGCCCTCGATGAGAGTGGCCACGATATTGCTGCTCAATCTCTCGCCGTAGCTTACGATTGCCGCGGATGTCTTGGGACTGATGTCGCGGATGAGGAATACACCATAATATATAGATCGAAGCTGGTCAAACAGTGAATCCACCGTTGCCAGCAATTTAGTTCGTTTCTCTTCGTCTGTTATTATGGTGGCAATCATCGTGTGATGACGCTCTACCATTGCTTCAAACTCGCCACGGTAAGCCTCGTCGCCCTTAACGGCCAACTTAGATGTGGCAATCAGCTTGTCGGTGATGCCGCCCAGGGCGCTCACCACGACAATCACATCTTGAGACTGATGCTCAACGATGTTCTTCAAACTCAAAATACTTTCTACGGAACCTACGGATGTTCCGCCGAATTTCAATACCTTCATAATGTGTTAAAATGATTTTGTGGTTGCAAAGGTAAGAAGTTTTCTTGGTTTATCCAAAAATAAACGTCATTTTTTTCTGATAAATCCCAAAAAATGGGTATAGTTTTCTTAAATTATCTTTTATAAAGGGTAGAATTAATATTTTTTAGACAGAATATTGCCGATTTTTCGCAATTCCTAAGTAATTTTGCACCAAAATTGAAAACATATTGAATATATAGATGAATTATGGCAGAAGCTATTGACATTCGCGAATTGAATATTCGCATTGAACAACAAAGTACATTTGTTACTAATCTTGTCAGCGGTATGGACCGCGTGATTGTAGGACAGAAGCATCTTGTGGATTCTCTTCTCATAGGATTGCTGAGCGACGGACACATCCTTCTTGAGGGTGTTCCTGGTCTTGCAAAGACTCTTGCAATCAAAACCCTTGCACAGTTGATTGACTCCGAATACAGTCGTATTCAGTTTACTCCCGACCTCTTGCCGGCCGATGTTGTCGGTACGCTGATATATTCTCAGAAGGAAGAGAAATTCAACGTGAAGAAAGGTCCGGTGTTCGCCAATTTCGTCCTCGCCGACGAGATCAACCGTGCCCCGGCTAAGGTGCAGAGCGCATTGCTCGAGGCCATGCAGGAGAAGCAAGTGACTATCGGCAGCGAGACATTCACACTGCCCAATCCATTCCTCGTGATGGCTACACAGAACCCTATTGAGCAGGAAGGAACATATCAGTTGCCCGAAGCACAGGTGGATCGATTCATGCTCAAGGTTGTCATCGACTATCCCACTCTCGAAGAGGAGAAGCGCATTATCCGCGAAAACATCCAGGGACAATTGCCAACAGTTACTCCTGTGAGCACAGCCGAGGAAATCATCCGTGCCCGCAGTGTGGTGCGCGAGGTGTATATCGACGAGAAGATTGAGCAATATATTGCCGACATCGTCTTTGCAACACGTTATCCCGACCGTTACGGACTTAAGGACATGTCGTCTCTCATTTCCTTCGGAGGCAGTCCGCGTGCAAGTATATCGCTTGCCAAGGCAGCACGCGCCTATGCCTTCATCAAGCGTAGAGGATATGTTGTGCCTGAGGACGTGAGAGCCGTGGCACACGACGTGTTGCGCCATCGCGTGGGACTCACCTACGAGGCTGAGGCAAGCAATGTGTCGAGCGAGGAAATCATTAGCCGTATTATAAATAAGGTGGAAGTGCCTTGATTCGGATGGATACGCAAGAGTTATTAAAGAAAGTAAGGAAGATAGAGATCAAGACGCGCGGACTGAGCGCAAATATCTTCGCCGGACAATACCATTCGGCCTTCAAGGGAAGGGGAATGGCGTTCAGCGAGGTGCGCGAGTATCAGTTTGGCGACGACGTCAGGGACATCGACTGGAATGTCACGGCACGCTTCAACCGACCATACGTCAAGGTGTTTGAGGAGGAGCGCGAACTCACCGTGATGCTGCTCATCGATGTGAGCGGTTCGCTCGACTTTGGAACGCAAGGGCAGACCAAGCGCGACATGGTGACCGAGATTGCCGCTACACTGGCGTTCAGTGCCATACAGAACAACGACAAGATTGGTGTCATCTTCTTCTCCGACAAGATTGAGAAGTATATTCCGCCAAAAAAGGGACGCAAGCATATTCTGCACATCATTCGCGAACTGATTGACTTTCATCCCGAGAGTATGCGCACCGATATTCGCGGAGCGCTCGAATTCCTCTCGGGTGTGGCCAAGCGAAGATGCACGGCTTTCATGCTCAGCGACTTCTACGTGCGCAATGACTTCAAGCAAACTCTCTCCATCTGCAATCGCAAGCACGACATTGTGGCAATCCAGGTGTATGACGTGCGCTCAAGGGAATTGCCCGACGTCGGTTTGATGAGAGTGATGGATGCCGAGACTGGATTTGAGCAATATGTGGATACGAGCAGCAAGCGCACTCGCAATGCATACGCGCAATATTGGAATAAACGACAGGCAGCACTCGCCGACACTTTCAACAAGTGTAATGTTGACAACATCTCGGTTGCCACAAGCGACGACTATGTTAAGGCGATGATGATGCTTTTTAAAATGAGGAATTAGGGATTAGGAATTAGGGATTTGGAATTGAAAAGGTATTTGACTATATTGATTTTGGCTTGCGCCACTCTGACAGCAGCGGCACAGGCTACGGTTGAGGCAACGATTGACTCAATCGAGATACTCATCGGCCAACAAGTGGAGGTGAGTGTGAGAACGACTGCCAAGGAAGGCTCAAAAGTGGAATATACCGACTTCAAACCGCAGCAGATGATTACTCCGGGAGTGGAGGTGATAAGTCATGCCGACTCTGCCACTGTCAATATCGACAATGGTATGTCGGTGTTCACTCATAAGTATCGACTCACTTCCTTCGACGGCAAACTGTATTACTTGCCGCCGTTTTCCGTTAAAGTAAACGGTAAGACTTTCAAGAGTAAGAGCCTTGCACTCAAGGTGTTGGAAGTGCCTGTTGACACTACTAAGCTCGACCAGTTCTATGGACCGAAGGATGTGCAGGACAATCCATTCAGTTGGAGCGACTGGAGTGCTGCCTTCTGGCTCAGCATACTCATGCTCGTGGTGCTGGCAGTGGCTTATTGGTTATATCTGCGACTTAGGGACAACAAACCGATTGTGGCTTCAATCAAGATAGTGAAGAAACTGTTGCCACATCAGAAAGCTCTCAAGGAGATTGAGGTGATCAAGGCCGAGAAAATGGTTACGTCGGAAAATCAGAAGGAATACTACACCAAGCTCACCGACACTCTGCGAAAGTATATCGAAGAGCGCTACGGATTTATGGCAATGGAGATGACGTCATCCGAGATTATCGACCGACTCACAGAGACGCAAGACCAGCAAGCGCTTAGTGAATTGCGTATGCTCTTCGAGACCGCCGACCTTGTGAAGTTTGCAAAATACTCCACACTCATCAATGAGAATGACATGAATCTCGTCAACGCCATAGAGTTTATCAACAAAACCAAGGTGGAGGCACAGCCCGACCAAAAGCCCGCCAAACCGCAACTGAGCGAGGAAGAGGTGAGAAGCAAGAAGACGCGCCGCACGCTCAAGGGAGCAATCATCGCCCTTGTCACTGCTGCCGCTGCCATTCTCGTATATGTCATCTATGTCGTTTACACCTTATTAATATAATAAAAGGACAATGGAATTTGCCAATAAGGAATATCTGTTTCTGTTACTGCTCATCATACCCTATCTGATATGGTATGTGATGTTCAGGAAGAAGAGCGAACCCACACTGAGGATGAGCGACACGTTCGCCTTCAACTACGCACCGAAGAGTTGGCGAGTAAAGTTCATGCCGCTCCAACTGCTCATGCGCATAGTGACATTCACGCTGATTGTCATCGTGATGGCGCGACCGCAGACAAGCAATTCGTGGAAAAACAAGACGGTTGAGGGAATAGACATCATGCTCGCCATTGACGTTTCAACCAGTATGCTGGCTGAAGACCTCAAACCCAACCGTATCGAGGCGGCAAAGGCTGTAGCTTCGGAATTTATCATCGGACGTCCTAACGACAACATCGGATTGTCGATATTCGCAGGAGAGGCATTCACACAATGCCCTATGACCACCGACCATGCATCACTGCTCAATCTGCTGCAGAACGTGCGCACCGATATAGCTGCTCGCGGACTTATCAGCGACGGAACGGCAATCGGAATGGGACTCACAAATGCAGTAACCCGACTCAAGGGATCGAAGGCCAAGAGTAAAGTGGTAATCCTGCTCACCGACGGTAGTAACAATATGGGCGACATCTCACCGATGACTGCTGCCGAGATTGCCCAAAGTCTTGGCATAAGGGTTTACACCATCGGCGTGGGAACAAACAAGGTTGCTCCCTACCCTATGCCTGTGGCTGGAGGAGTGCAGTATGTAAATATGCCTGTTGAGATCGACACAAAGATGCTGGCAGACATAGCTGCTGCAACCGAAGGTGATTTCTATCGTGCTACAAATACGGCAGAACTGAAGAATATATACAAGGAAATCGACCGACTGGAGAAGTCGAAACTCAATGTCAAGAAGTTCAGCAAGCGCTATGAGGCATATCAGCCTTTTGCACTTGCGGCAGCCATATCACTACTGATAGAGATATTGCTGAGAATAATCGTCTTTAGAAGAATACCATAATATCGACATGTTTAGATTTGAAGATTCAACATACCTTTACCTCCTTGCCGTGATTCCACTACTGGCATTGCTGAGGTTTGTGATGACAAGGGCGCAGAAAAAGCGACTACGCAAGTTTGGCGACCCAAAACTCATAAGGCAACTCATGCCCGACGTGTCGCGCTGGCGACCGCTGGTGAAATTCTGGTTGCTACAGGCTGCCCTTGCTCTTATCATCGTCATGCTCGCTCGTCCGCAGTTTGGAACCAAGATAAGTAATGAGAAGCGACAGGGCATCGAGACTATCATTGCCATGGACATCAGCAACTCTATGCTTGCGCAGGATGTTACACCGAGCCGTCTCGACCGCTGCAAGATGATGGTGGAGAATCTCGTGGATAACTTCACCGACGACAAAATAGGACTATTGGTATTTGCCGGCGACGCCTTTATACAATTGCCTATCACGAGCGACTATGTGTCGGCGAAGATGTTTCTTGCTGACATCCAACCCTCGCTGATTGCCACTCAAGGCACCGACATCGCTCTTGCCATATCCAAGGCAATGAACAGTTTCACTCAGGAGGAAGGCATCGGCAAGGCTATCATCGTCATCACCGATGGTGAGGACCACGAGGGAGGAGCCATTGAGGCTGCCGAGGAAGCCCGAAAGAAGGGCATGAGAGTGTATGTGCTCGGTGTCGGTTCGGCCGGTGGCGCACCTATTCCCGACGGCAACGGAGGATATATGAAGGACCGTGGCGGCAATACTGTCATGACGCGACTCAATCAGAGCATGTGCCGTGATATAGCAAAGGCGGGCGGTGGAGCATACATACATGTTGACAACAACAGCGACGCTCAGAGACAACTCGACTACGAACTCGCCAAACTATCGAAGAAGGAGACCGAGAGCACTGTATATAGCGAATACGACGAACAGTTTCAGGCTGTCGGCATCTTGGTGCTCTTGCTGCTCATAGCCGAACTCTGTCTGCTGGAGTGCAAGAATCCGCTGCTCAAGAACGTGCGATTCTTCAAGGGCAAGCGCCATTATGCCTCGGCCATTCTCTTGCTCCTGCTCATGAGCGCCATTCCATCGAATGCACAGAATGACCGCAGCAGCATTCGCCAGGGCAACCGACAGTTCCGTGGCGGCAAGTATGCCGACTCCGAAGTGTCATATCGCAAGGCTATGGAGAAGAATCCGCGCAATCCGCAGGCAGCATACAATCTCGGAAATGCTCTCTTCGCCCAGAAGAAAGACTCAGCTGCCGTGGTGGCATACCAAAGCGGAGTGCAACTCGAGACAAGTGCCATACGCAAGGCAATGGGATATCACAACATGGGTGTGGTGTGCCAGTCGCACAAGATGTATTCCGAAGCTATCGAAGCCTACAAGAATGCATTGCGCCTGAATCCAAAGGACGACGAGGCCAGATATAATCTTGAACTCTGCAAGAAGCAACAGAAGAAGCAGCAGGACAAGAAGAATCAGGACAAGCAAGACCAGAAGAAGGACCAGAACGGAAAGGACGAGAAGAAGGAAAAAGACAAGAAAGACCAGAAGCAAGACAAGCAGAAGGAGAAACAGGACAAGCAGAAAATGAGCAAGGACAATGCTGAGCAGCTGCTCAATGCCGCAATACAGCAGGAGAAGAACACTCAGAAGCGCATGAAGGACAAGATGCAGCAGCCTCGCTCGCGCAAACTTGACAAGAATTGGTAATTATGTGATATATTAAAACAGGATTGATGAGAAGATTTTATTCGATATTATTGACGCTCTTTGCAGTCACTATCACTGCCACGGCACAGAAACTTGTGGCTGGCGCACCGTCGCATGTGTCTGTAGGCGAGCAGTTTCGACTCACTTACACTATCAATACGCAGGATGTTGATAATTTCCGTGCAGGCAATTTCCCTGACGCATTCGAAGTGCTTATGGGACCGAGCACATCACGACAGTCGAGTTTTCAGATGGTTAACGGGCATACTACTTCGTCATCGTCAATCACCTTTACATATATCGTCTGTGCCAACAAGAACGGTACGTTCACCATTCCTCCTGCACAGATAAGATGCGACGGAAAGGTGGTGAAATCTAATAGCGTGAAAATCAATGTCAGCGGACGACAGCAGGCGCAGCGAGGCGGAGGCGGCGGAGGATATGACGGCGAACCGCAGATGCGACCATCTGGAAGCCATATCTCGGGCTCCGACCTTTTCATCAAGGTGAGCGCCAACAAGCAGCGTGTGCATGAGCAGGAACCGATTCTGCTGACATATAAGGTTTATACACTCGTGCAACTTACCCGACTCGACGGTAAAATGCCCGACCTCAAGGGATTCCATACACAAGAAGTGCAGTTGCCACAGCAGAAGAGTTTCAAAGTAGAGACATACAACGGCCGTCCTTATCGCACTGTCACTTGGAGCCAATACGTAATGTTCCCGCAGATGACAGGAAAACTCGAGATTCCATCCATCACATTCGATGGAACTGTTGTCATGCAGAATAGGGATATCGATCCTTTCGAGGCATTCTTCAACGGCGGTTCGGGATATGTGGAGATGAAGAAGAAGATAAAGGCTCCGGGAATAACGATACAGGTGGATCCGCTGCCTAATCGTCCCGCAGACTTCTCGGGTGGAGTGGGAAAATTCAATATTTCCGCCCAACTCACTCCGGCTTCCATCAAGACCAACGACGCGGTCACTCTCAGGGTGATTGTCAGCGGTGTGGGCAATCTCAAACTCATCAAGGAGCCTGTGGTTGTTTTCCCCAAGGATTTCGACCGATATGACGCAAAGGTGACCGACAAGACCAAACTCACTGCAAATGGTGTTGAGGGAAGTATGATATACGACTTCATCGCCGTACCTCGCAATGCCGGAAAATATGAGATTCCACCGGTGAAATTCGTGTATTACGACACTTCAACCAATAAATATGCCACAATCGAGAGCAAGGGCTTCACATTGAATGTGGCACAAGGAGCCAAGGGCGGCGGAGTGAGCGATTTCACTGGTCAGGATGTTGACTTGCTCAACAAGGACATTCGCCATATCAAAACCACTCCCGAGGAGTTGCACGGAGTCAACGAGTTCTTCTTCGGCTCTACATCCTATTGGGTTACACTCGCATTGCTTGCCATTGCCTTTATCTCGCTCTTCGTGATATTCCGCCAGCGTGCCATCGACAACGCAAATATCGGTAAGATGCGCGGAAAGAAGGCCAACAAGGTGGCTACAAAACGACTGCGCGTTGCCAATAAACTGATGAATGCCGGACGCTCAAGCGAATTCTACGACGAAGTGTTGCGTGCTCTTTGGGGATATGTTGGCGACAAACTTAATATGCCTGTCGAGAGTCTGTCACGCGAAAACATCTCGCAGCGTCTTAGCGAGCGTGAGGTGAGCGAGGCTAATGTGAAGCTCTTCATCAGTGCCCTCGACGAATGTGAGTTTGAACGTTATGCTCCAGGCGACGCCAAGGGTAATATGAACAAGACATTCAATGCGGCAATGACTGCCATCGAGAATATTGAAGATACAATGAAAAAGAGAAAGAAAGTGAAGACAGCAGGATTGGGATTGCTGCTTCTCGTTATCAGCATCGCCATTCCATCTGCTGCCCAAGCACAGAAGTCGTCCGCTCCCGTGCATGTCACTAAGGCTATGGGTGATTCTGCCTATGTGCGTCAGCAATATCAGCAAGCCATTGCCGACTATGAGGCTCTGCTCAAGAAAGGCGTGAGTGCAGATGTATATTATAATCTCGGAAATGCCTATTATCGCACCGACAACATCACGCGTGCAGTCATCAACTACGAGCGCGCACTATTGCTGTCGCCCGGCGATCCCGACATACGAGTCAATCTCCAACTGGCACGCAGCAAGACCATCGACAAGATTATTCCCGAATCGGAGATGTTCTTCGTCACTTGGTATCGCTCGCTCGTCAATATCATGAGTGTCGATGGATGGGCTACGATGTCGCTCGTTTCTCTGGCCATTGCCATCATCCTTGCCCTGTGTTATCTGTTCTCAGGCAGGGTTTGGATGCAGAAAACCGGATTCTTCGGCGCCTTGGCAATGATTGTCATCTTCGGGTTGTCTAATCTCTTTGCATGGCAACAGAAGGACCAGCTTGTCAATCGCACCGGAGCCATTGTCATTTCGCCTGCCGCTGCCGTCAAAAGCACGCCCGCAAATGGCGGCACCGACCTGTTTATCATCCACGAGGGAACAAAGGTGGAAATCACCGACTCCTCGATGAAGGAATGGAAGGAAGTGCGCATCGCCGACGGTAAGGAGGGATGGATAAAGGCTTCGATGATTGAAATGATATAAATGATTGAAATAAAATACATGATATAAATCCGCAAGACTATGGATATGGACACAATCATACAGATGGACAAGCAACTGCTGTTGGCAATCAATGGCAGCGACTCGCTCTTCGTCGATTATTTGGCGAAGACGCTCACCACTGCTGCCACATGGATTCCTCTGTATGTCTCATTGTTCTATGTCGTGGTGAAGAACAACGACAACTTCCGACGCATCATCTGTATCCTCGCTTGTGCCGGATTGTGCGTACTCTTTGCTGGAACGGTTGATGACTTGCTCGTCAAACCGCTTGTGGCGAGATTGCGACCTACACACGATTTCCTGATTGGAATGTTGGTTGACACTGTTGACGGATATCGTGGTGGCAAGTATGGATTCTTCTCCGCACATGCCGCCAACACCTTCAGCATAGCAGTATTCTTCTCACTGCTCATGCGCAGTCGTCTCGTTACATTGCTTCTTGTGGGATGGTCGCTCACAAATTGTTGGACCCGACTCTATCTCGGTGTCCACTATCCGCTAGACATCCTTTGCGGACTTTTATGGGGCGGAAGCGTCGGTACGGGAATTTATTTTCTCTACAGATATGTTGACAGGCGATTGCTACATTCCGAAAATGATTATGTGTCATCCAAATATACATCGTCTGGCTATAGATATTCCGACATATATATTGTGGCGCTAGTGCTCTCACTGACACTCATCTACTGCATATTGCGCAGTCTTATTCTGGCATAAATACAAATTATTGATTATGGATCCAAGACATATACATATATCTGATTACAACTATCCGCTGCCCGACGAGAGAATCGCAAAATTCCCGTTGACACAGCGCGATCATTCCAAACTGCTCGTCTTCGACCATGGAGACATCAGTGAGGATATCTTCTATAATATCCCGTTGCATCTGCCCAAAGGTGCTCTTATGATATTCAATAACACAAGGGTGATTCAGGCGCGAATGCATTTCCGCAAGGAAACGGGTGCGCTCATCGAGGTGTTCTTGCTCGAACCGGCTGAGCCAGTTGACTACGAACTGATGTTCCAAACCAATGGTCATTGTGCATGGCATTGTCTTGTGGGCAATCTAAAGAAATGGAAAGAAGGCAAACTGAGACGCACCTTCGAGGTCAACGGCAAGTCGGTTTGTCTCTCGGTGGAACGTCTGCATGAGGAGCGCACAAGTCATTGGGTGGATTTCCAATGGGATAACCCCGAAGTATCGTTTGCCGAGATTCTTGATATTGCCGGCGAATTGCCTATACCGCCATATCTCAACCGCGAATCTCAGGAGAGCGACAAGACGACTTATCAGACAGTCTATTCAAAAATAAAGGGTTCTGTTGCAGCTCCAACAGCCGGATTGCATTTCACCGACAAGGTGCTCGCCGACATCGATGCTCATGGTATTGAGCGCGAGGAACTCACATTGCATGTTGGTGCGGGAACATTCAAACCCGTGAAAAGTGAGGAAATCGAGGGACACGAGATGCACACCGAATATATATGTGTCAACAAGCAGACTATCGACAAACTCATTGCCCATGGTGGAAAGGCTATCGCCGTCGGTACAACGAGTGTGCGCACTCTCGAAAGTCTTTATTATATGGGAGTGAAACTCCATGCTAATCCTAATCTCACAGAAGAACAACTACATGTTACTCAGTGGGAACCATACGAGTATGCCGAGCGTCTTGCCACTGAAGGCAATGCCCCGCTCGATACTGTTGAGGCTCTGCGCGCCATCAGCGATTACCTCGACCGTAATTCGCGCAAGTCGCTACATTCTTCCACTCAGATTATCATCGCACCAGGATTCAAATATCGCATCGTGAACATCCTCGTCACCAATTTTCATCAGCCGCAGAGCACTCTCCTCTTGCTGGTCAGTGCTCTTGTCAATGGCGATTGGCGACGCATATACGATTATGCGCTCTCTCACGACTTCAGATTCCTGAGCTATGGTGACAGCTGCTTGATAAAGGTTGAAAATTGAAAATTGAAGGTTGAAGGGAATAAAAAATTATAATATACAATGAAAATAGGAGATAAAGTAAAATTCGTAAGTGAAGTGGGCGGCGGAATAGTTGCCGGCTTCCAGGGAAACAATATAGTGCTTGTGGAGGATGAGGACGGATTCCAGATTCCTACACCGATAAATGATGTTGTTGTGGTGAATGAAGAAGACTACAGTACATCGAAAATCGTTGCTGACAAAGTGCAGAAGAAAGGTATTCAGATACCCGACGACGACTTTGACTACGATCCTTCCGAACGTCCTGTGACATTCAAGGCGCCGGCTGAAGAGCGCAAAGGCGGCGACAAACTCAATGCCTACATCGCCTTTGTGCCAATGGATGTCAAGGCAATCACTTCGTCACGATTCGAGACATATATCGTCAACGACAGCAACTATTATATACATTATATTTATATGACTGCTGAAGGCAACAGTTGGACTCTTCGTGCGGCAGGAGAAGTTGATCCCAACACCAAACTCTTTGTCGAGGAGTTTGGTCGTGAGGATCTTGCTGCTATGGAGCATATCACCGTGCAACTCATAGCCTACAAGCGTAAGAAACCATTCCTCAAGAAACCAGTGATCGACTCCGAATTCCGTATCGACCCGGTGAAATTCTATAAACTACACACCTTCGAGGAGAATGATTTCTTTGAGCAGCCAGCGCTTATCCACACTATCGTAGAAAACGACCAACTGCCTCGTCCTCTGGTTATTGACCCTAAGGCGTTAAAGAAAGAGATGATGCAGAAGGTGAAGGCCGACATGGCTCGCCCTGTGTCTCATGCTCCGAAACCAAAGGACGACAAAGAAGCTCCGATTGTAGTGGATTTACATATCAATACCCTACTCGACTCTACAGCTGGAATGTCTAATTCCGATATACTCAACTATCAGTTGGAGAAGGTGCGCAATACCATATTCGAATACAAAAACCAGAAAGGTCGCAAGATTGTATTCATACATGGCAAGGGTGAAGGTGTGCTTCGTCAGGCTGTCATCCATGAGTTGCGCTATCGATTCAAGAATATGCCATATCAGGATGCATCGTTCCAGGAGTACGGATATGGCGCCACACAAGTAACGATAAAATAAAACGATTATGAAATACGGATATGCTACTGTAGCCGCTGCCATACCGAGTGTAAAGGTGGCTGACACCAACTACAATGTCGCCCAGATATTGTCAATGATAACCGAGGCTGATGAGCGAGGAGTGGAGATTATCGTCTTCCCCGAACTCTCGGTCACAGGATATACTTGTCAGGACCTTTTCCGTTCCGACATCCTATTGCGACGTGCCGAGGAATCGCTCATCTCCCTTCTCAACGACACTCGCAAGATGGACATCATATCCATCGTGGGAATGCCGGTGGCTGTTGATGGTCTGCTCCTCAATTGCGCTGTGGTCATCCATCAAGGTGCAGTAATTGGTATTGTTCCCAAAACATATCTGCCCAACTACAGTGAGTTCTACGAAAAACGATGGTTTGCCTCGTCACAGGATCTCACCGACGAGCGCACTGTATATATAGCTGGCAGTCCGGCTGTCATATCCTCTCGCCCCAAGGTGTTCACCACTGGCGACGGTCTAAAATTCGGTATCGAGATATGCGAGGATGTTTGGGCTCCCGTGCCGCCGAGCAATAATCTCGCCCTTGCAGGAGCTGACATTATCTTCAATCTCTCGGCAAGCGACGAACTCATCGGCAAGCACGCTTATCTGCGTTCGCTGCTCTCCCAACAGAGCGCCCGCACCATCAGCGGTTATGTCTATGCGTCGAGTGGATTTGGCGAGAGCACTCAGGATGTAGTATATGGCGGAAATGCCATCATCGTCGAGAATGGCAAGATGCTTGCCGAGGCAAAGCGATTCTCTCTCCAACCGCAGTTGGAGATACAGCAGATCGACATCGACCGCATCAGGGCAGAGCGCCGTTCCAACACCACCTTCGTCAATGCACAGCGACATGGCGAGGCAGATGTCATTAGTGCCAAGACGATTGTGCCGCGCGCCGACTTCACTCTGCTTCATCCCGTTGAGGCTTTGCCCTTTATCCCCAAAACCGACGACATGTCGGCATCGTGCGAGGAAATACTTAATATACAGATGTCCGGTCTTGCCAAGCGTCTCCATCACACTGGTTGCAAGCATGTAGTAGTGGGCATCAGTGGTGGACTCGACTCTACCCTCGCCCTTCTCGTATGCGTGCGCACCTTCGACTATCTATCGCTCGATCGCCGTGGCATCTTTGGCATCACTATGCCAGGCTTCGGAACTACCGACCGCACCCACGACAATGCCGTATCACTTATGGCTTCGCTCGGCGTCACTTCTGTCGAGATTCCCATCGCCAAAAGTGTCACACAGCATTTCGAGGATATCGGTCACGACATCTCTGTGCATGATGTGACATACGAGAATGGTCAGGCTCGCGAGCGCACACAGATTCTTATGGATTATGCCAATAAGGTAAACGGTATGGTTATCGGTACTGGCGACCTTAGCGAACTCGCCCTCGGATGGGCTACATACAACGGCGACCACATGTCGATGTATGGAGTAAACGCCAGCATTCCCAAGACTCTCATCCGCCATCTCGTCAGCTATGTCGCATCGAATGATGTGGATGAAAACAGTCGCACCACTCTTCTCGATATCATCGACACTCCAATTAGTCCTGAACTGATTCCTGCTGATGAAAATGGCAATATCAAGCAGAAAACGGAAGATCTTGTAGGTCCATACATACTCCACGATTTCTTCCTCTACAACTATCTCCGCTTCGGATTCTCTCCAGCACGACTCCTGCTCATGGCTGAAAAGGCATTTGATGGCAGCAATCCCGATGCCGGCACATTTGACCGCGCCACAATCATTCATTGGATGCACACTTTCTTCCGTCGTTTCTTCGCCCAGCAGTTCAAGCGTTCCTGTCTGCCCGATGGACCTAAAGTCGGTTCCGTCAGTCTTAGTCCTCGTGGCGACTGGCGCATGCCAAGCGATGCTTCGTCAAGCCTTTGGCTGGAGGAAATAGAGTCGCTGCGCGAAATATTATAATTAAAGCATTTAAAGATTGAATACATTTGTCAATAGCAAACATAATAATAATAACATTGCGTATGAAAACCAGAAAACTGATCTTAGCGGCAATGCTCATGATGGCATCCACAGTGCAGGCACAAAAGTATGTCGGTGGCGACATATCTTGCCTCACCGACAACGAATCCAAGAAAGCTCAGTATCTTGACTACGATGGCAAGGCTTGTCCTGCCCTCGACCTGTTCAAACAAGAGAAACTCAATGCCATGCGTGTGCGCCTCTTTGTCAATCCATCCGACTATCCCAACAACGATCCCAACTGCTGTCAGACTCTTGACTATGTCAAGGCTCTCGGCAAGCGTATCAAGGATGCCGGATTTAAACTCATGCTCGACTTCCACTATTCCGACACATGGGCAGATCCCGCCAAACAGTGGACACCTAAATCATGGGAGACTCTCTCCGACGAAGAACTCTACACCAAAATTTATGATTATACCAAGGATGTGCTGCAGCAGATGAAAGATGCAGGCGCCACTCCTGATTTTATTCAGACAGGCAATGAGATTAGCTATGGATTGTTGTGGGGCAAGGAAGGCAGCAGCAACCTCAAGAAATGCTACTTAGGTTCTAACGCCAACTGGAGCCGCTTTACTACCCTACTCAAAAATGCAGGCAAGGCTTGTCGAGAAATCTGTCCCGATGCCAAGATTATCTTGCATACCGAGCGCGCTACACAGACAAATGTGCTCACCAATTTCTATGACAAAATGAAGACCGACAATGTGGATTACGACATCATCGGACTTAGTTATTATCCAGTATGGCACAACACAATCTCAACACTCGAAACTGCCATCAAAACCCTTGAAAGCAGATATGCCGACAAGAATATTATGATTGTGGAAGTGGGATATGCATATAGTTGGGAATACGACAAAGGCGACTATAATCTATATTCTACCTATAAAGCATCAGAAGCCGGACAGAAAGCATTCACTGATGACCTTATCACCATGCTCAACAAGCACGATTCTGTCAACGGACTCTTTTGGTGGTGGATGGAGTATAATCCTTATCCCTGGGCTGACACACAAATGAATGATTGGTGGTATGCCCCGCTTTATAATGGCAATACCGGCAAACCGCTTGCGGCAATGTCAAGTCTTAAGGATTTTCTTGGAGAGGAATCTGGCATTCATGGCATTGAGGCCGATGATTCTGATGTCTCTTACAACAACGTATGGACAACGCTCAACGGCATACGCACAGCCAAGCCCACCCACCCGGGATTATATATACATAACGGCAAAAAGGTCGTAGTGCGTTAATAATTGGACAGTAATAGTATAAAACGTCGCATTTTTAACTGAAACGCTGAAACACTGAAACGCTGTCTTGAATAGACGATATCAAAATTGAATTTAAATAAAGATGTATTGGGTAATATTAGCATTTATGTCGGCAACCCTCTTGGGGTTCTACGACTCGTTTAAGAAGAAGGCATTGAAGGGCAATGCCGTGATACCCGTGTTGTTTCTCAACACGTTGCTTTCATCGGCGATATTCATTCCGTTCATTGCCATAAGCTATACGTCAAACGCTCTCGACGGGACGATATTCCACGTGGGCAGTGGCGGCTGGGAGATGCACAAGTTTATTGTGCTCAAAAGTCTGATAGTATTGAGCAGTTGGATATTGGGTTATTTCGGTATCAAGCATCTGCCGCTGTCTATAGTAGGTCCTATCAATGCCACGCGCCCCGTTATGACACTTGTGGGAGCTATGCTCGTATTCGGCGAGCGACTCAACGCTTGGCAATGGGCAGGAGTAATCCTCGCCGTGGTGTCGTTCCTTATGTTGAGCCGCAGCGGAAAGAAAGAAGGCATCGACTTCAAGCGCGACCATTGGATATGGATGATTGTTGGAGCAGCCCTCTTGGGAGCCATCAGCGGATTATATGACAAGTATCTGATGGCACCTGTTGAGAGCGGCGGAGCAGGACTCGACAAGATGATGGTGCAGAGCTGGTATGTGGTGTATCAATGCCTCTTGATGGGAGCGATGCTCATGATATTATGGTGGCCAAAAAGAAAGCAGACGACACCATTTCATTGGGATTGGAGCATCGTGTGCGTCAGTGTGTTCCTCAGTGCCGCCGATTTTGTCTATTTTTATGCGCTCACCCAACCAGAGGCGATGATCAGTATAGTGTCGATGATACGTCGCGGAAGCGTTCTTGTTAGCTTCGCCTGTGCAGCAATTTTCTTCCATGAGAAGAATCTCAAGGCCAAGGCCGTTGACCTCGCCCTTGTGCTCCTCGGCATGATTTGCCTGTATATCGGGTCGTAGGGATGAACGAAGGTTGATCGAACGATGATTGGGGCAGAAATATGACCACTTTTTCAGTATTGGTATGGATTCATTGTAATTATTTATGGAATTTACAAATAATAACACATAAATACTTGGACAATTAAAGAAAAGTTGCTAATTTTGCACTCAAATATTCATAAATAAATACTTTCGGGCAAATATGGCAACTTTTTCGCCTTTTTATAAGATTAGAATATTCACGTTTGATGATGTGATGAACGAGACGGGATTGTCGCGTGCAGGTACTTCAACAGCATTGGCAAGATGGCAGATGCAAGGATTACTAAAACCTGTGCGTAGGAATCTTTATGTAGCAATTAATCCATCTTCTGATACCCCCATTGCAGACAAGTATGAGTTATGTTCACGGATTTCTGCAACGTCTTACGTGGGTTGGCATACCGCACTCGAATTCCATGGAGTGGCGCATCAACCATTTTATAACGCCTATGTTGGAAGTAAAACACGATTTAATCAATTTAGTTTTTATGGTACAGACTATGAGTATTGTGCTGCACCTCTTGAACCGACAGAGGCCAATGGCATCATCCGTCCATTAGGAAATCCTTACGTTCGTGTATCAGATTTGGAACGCTCAATAATTGATTCTTGTGACCGAATCGAGCGTGCAGGAGGTGTGGAAGAACTGCTACATTGTATGGAGTCTGTCACTTTGTTGAACGAGGGTAAGCTTGAAAAATATCTTAGTCTTTACAATAAGGTTTTTCTATATCAAAAGGTTGGTTTCATACTCGAACAAAGCCAAGAGTATCACCATGTGAGTGACAGTTTCATAGAGATGTGCCGAACAAGAGGGGCGATATATACAAAACATCTGACGATGACAGAAAATTCCAACTTCTATCTTTGCAAGTGGAAATTATATGTACCAAAAAATTGTGTAACTGAAAATAATAAAGAAGAATATGAACTCATATAATAAAACATATCTTGATCAAATATCCCAAGAAAAAGGATTCGTCCGTGACAATCTTGAAAAGGTAATACGTTTGGCTGAGATATTGAGATACATTAACCAAAGTCCACTACTCCAAAAATCGCTTGTGCTGAAAGGGGGCACTGCTATTAACCTTACTGTTTTCAGAATGCCCCGCCTGTCAGTTGACATTGATCTTGATTTTGCACAAAACTGCAACAGGGAAGAGATGATAGATACAAGGCAGAAAATAAACAACGAACTCAAAGCCTATATGAGTAATGAGGGATATTCGATAAAGTCAGGCTCCAAAAGTCCACATGCTCTAGATTCTTGGGTCTTTGGTTATACTAATGCAGGTGGAAATCCTGACAACATTAAGATAGAAATCAATTATAGCGACCGCCAGCATGTACTTCCAATTGAAGAAAGAGCCATCAGTATTGACTTTCTTGGAGAAATTAAGGTTAGAGTACTTTCGCCTATTGAACTATTTGCAAGCAAGATAAATGCATTAATCAACCGAGCAGCTGTTAGGGACATCTATGATGTTTACGGTATGATTAAGGCAAATCTCTTTTCAATGATAGAACAAACAAATCTTTTGCGAAAGACTCTCGTCTTCTATATGGCTGTTGGGTCAAGCTGTAAAGCTGAAGAAGTAACACTGAATATACAAGGTTTAGAACACATAAAGAGGCTCTCGTATGCTCAAGTTCGTGCTCATCTGATGCCAGTATTGAGCCGAAAGGAAAAGTTCGACTTCAATACGATTAAGTCAGAAGTAATGAGTTTTCTGGATGAATTTTTAGTGTTCTCTGAAAACGAATATAAATTCATTGAGCATTTCAATCGTAGGGAGTACCGTCCTGACATCTTGTTTGGAGAAGGAGAGATTACAAAACGCATAGCTTCACACCCCATGGCTTTATGGAAGTGTCGTCCTAAGGAGCAATAAACTGCCTATGTGAAATATTCCTTTAATCATCCTTATATTAACCTCCGTAGATCCAATAATCATCCTCCAACTCCCAATCGAAGGATGAACGAAGGATGATCGAAGGATGATCGAAGGATGATTGGGCAAGACAGTGTTGTCTTTGGAGCAAGTAAATGAAGAAAGAATCCTTTACAACTAAAGGAATGAATACAATGCAAGCGTAACCGTAACCCGTAACTGACATTGAAAATCAGTTTTCAGATTTATGTCTTTTATATATTAATATTAATTTAATTAATTACTATATATATAAGTACATACGCGCACGCCCACACAAGGAAAATCAATGTCAGTTACGGGTTACGGTTACGCTTACTCATTCCTCTTGGAGGTCATAAGTTAAGACTGACATTGATCATAAGTTAAGACTGACATTGATCATAAGTT
>SAMEA3663103__coassemble_433_pt1 | contig 19711 bp, 17 predicted proteins | sample SAMEA3663103__metabat2_low_PE_014 | metagenome-assembled genome bin SAMEA3663103 (sample SAMEA3663103) | pig gut metagenome | biome: pig gut; feature: pig-associated habitat; material: faeces | place: France | collected 2012 | reverse complement strand
ACTTCGACTAAAATCCACTTCTTCTTCTCACTTAGCCGAATAACACCATCCTTCTTCAACGCAGACAACTTATTACCTATCTTCCTTATCTTCTGCTCTTCGGTTAAGACATCTGACAATTTGGTTTGTAAAAGGGTATTAAGTTCTGATCTCGTTGCTCCACCAAATGAGCGTAGATACTGAACAATCATATCCTTAAAATGTAGGTCATTGAAACTCTTATTGCGAATGTATTCCGTCTTCAACTCCTTGTTGTCAACAGTCTTAGCTGTATATGCAGATAAAAACAATTTCGGATAACGTCCTTCAACTAGATGGAGTTTTCTCAAACGAGCGGCAATATCCTTATCTATCGTTTCATGCTTTTGCACCATGTCAAGGGCTATGCAGTCGTATAGCGATAAATCAGGGTTCGCTTTCAACAAACGATAATACTGCTCATATATGAGTTTGCCGTATATTTATACAGACACCTCTTTCTTGGCTTGGTCTATCTGATAACCATATCACTCCAGGCATCTACTTCTTCCGCTAACCTCGGATGAACAGATTTGTATTCTTTACGGGCTTTCTGCGAGGCTCTTGAATCCAAATCATCAATCGTAGCCTCTATTATTGTTTCAGCCGACCAGTCATAAGTAGGACTTGTCTCTTCCAAAAATGCATTCAGCCTTTCTGAAGTAAGTTCGACTAACGAATCTTCAATGCGCTGCCACGCTTTGTCATGGGCATATACAGGAAGTTTTGGGCGATGCTTAGGAATACTAATCACCCACACCTTCTTCTTTGTGTCGTCCGTGATGAATTCCTCGATGTCCAATCCTTCACTCGAAAGGTTTGCACACCTATCCGTTAAACGAAGAATCGCCTTCTGCCTGTCATAGTTGTAGGTATCAGTACCGACAATCTCGAGAGTATTGTCATGCACACCTATTACAAGGAAACCGCCCTCCATGTTGGCAATAGCCGACACGTAGGATATAACATCATCCTTCTCGTCCCCACAGAACTAGTTCTTCAGGTTCTTAAATTCCTTCCACTCACACCGAGCATTCTCTTGTGGGTACTCGCGGAGCAGGTATTGTTGTAGTTCGAGTTCGGTCATTTGATTTCGTTATTTCAAGAACAATGTTTCACCTATGCTCCTTTGATAATCTAGAGCATTAGTTGGCTTTCCTAATCCATGACCTGGGTCAGGAACGTATATACTTTTATCTTGTTTCAATCTTTCCAAGTACTTTCTAACTTTCATATCAAGAGTAGTACAATCAAGCACATATTTATCGGCTATGATAATTGTATGTTCTTTTGCACGGCTTGTCGCCACATTGAACAGGTGAGGTTCAAGAGTCCTAATATAAGATGTGTTCGGCACAAAATAGATCGTTATATCGGTTGTCAATCCTTGAATCCGGGCTACTGTATCTATCAAGATATTATTTTGTGATCCAACGTTTTGAATTATGGCTTTTTGCAAAGAACGTGTAGTCGTTCTCATACATGTCAATATAGCAAAATCTTTTTTCTTATTGTCGCATAAAAGCCTTCCTACAACGTATGCCGCAAGCATTATAGCAAAAGAAGGAGAAGTATCGCCAATTGGCATATCTGTAAGAAACAATGTTGGTCCACCTTCCTTGCATAGCAACGACTCCATAGACGCTAAATTCGAATAACAAGGTGATTTTTTTGCGAGAAGCGTCCCATTATAAAATATTCCAGTATAGTCAGCCGCTCTTTGACCAAATCGATAAGCCGTTGTCAACTGAAAAATGGGAGAAGTTGAGTTGTCCGTTAAGAGCTGAAACCCGTTTATTAAACCATTATAACCACATCTATTGACACGATCTTCATTCAATTCGACAATAGGTGATAATTGATGAACATCTCCTACCCACAAGTTCTTTTTCCCCATTTTATTAGCGGCAGCAAACATGACCAGAAGTGCTTGGCTTGCTTCATCCATAATGAGGTAGTCAAAAGGAGAATCATAACTTAACTCCGCTGCAAAACCACTTGTTATAAAATATGAAGATAGAACCACATGACCAGGAGTTGGAAAAATTTGTTTAAGCGGCACTAAGTCCTTGTTTTCTTTATGTTCATCTACTGACATATTAGTCTTCCCAACACGACCTTGTTTTAAGCAGTCTTGAAGTGCTGACTTTTCTACAATTTCCATTAAAGCTCTATTTGTTAGCGCTGTAACTAGAACTGAATGACCTGCATCACACAAATCTTTGCATAGTTCAGCAATCATAGAAGTTTTTCCTGTTCCCGGAGGTCCCTGGAGTATCATTGTATCGACCAACCCAAATTGAGATTTCACAAATCTCGAAACATTGTCTTGCTTGATAAGTTGTGGCGTCCAATCATTAGCCAAGTATTCATTATCCAAAATTGCTGAAACTTTTGGACTTAACTCATCTTCAACAACTTTCTGCAAATTGGCAATGTATTCAATCGGAGGTCTTTGAGGTGCAAAAACGAGTATAATACCAGTTCCATTATTCTCTTCAATAAAAGTTTCGAACTCTAGTTCAACTTTTCTAAAGCCTACTAGAGAAAACATAGAATCTTCTGAATTTGATGTCCAAACGCATACACATTCCGTACCTTTATATCTTTCCTTGAATAGATCGCTATATGTCTTTGCCCCCCAATTGTGATAGTCACGCAAATTCTTAGGCAAAATCATAGAGTATAGATATTCGCCTTTTCTAGGGAGATTTCGAGAATTCGGGAATCTCATTATCATTTCCCCTTCATTGAACTTGATGAACTGACCAACATACATTTCTTCTGATTCTTCAAGTAGATACGATGCCTTTGCCGAAAACTTTCTGTTGAAAGCTTCTGTTTCTGCTCTGAGCTCATCTTCGAGGAATTGCCAATGATTTTTTCTAGAAACACGCATATTAAATTACAACATTAGGTAAGCATCATCTGCTGATAGAGTTTCATACATTTCTTTTTCCGGTTGATTGAATCTCTCTGCCGTTTTCGTACAAGCTGGTAAAAGAGAGCCAAAATCGAAATGCAATCCTTTGAAGTGGCTTAATATAGATGCAAGTATAATCATACGATCTTTGCATTCTGCATTTTCTGTACTAAAGCTAATATTGATTTTACCTCGATCTGACATTAACTTGTAAAATGGCACACACATAGCTCCTTGATGAGTATATACATACAACATTGAATTTGGCTGAGCAAGTTGCAGCCAATCAAACGCAGTAAGTTCAAAATCTCTATTTTGATTTCTGTAACTGTGGACAACAAGAGGACATTCTTTGTTGTTTGGATCCATTACGCCATAAATATTACCATATGTAGATGCATCTAATCCAGTAGCATTTTCAAAAGAGAAACCTTGTTGCTCAAGTTCTCTTCTTACTACTTTTTTGGCTTCAATCAATGCCTCTGCCATTGTGTCTTTTGACAATCCAGCATATGGAGTGTCAGAAATAGATATTGCGACAATTCCATTAGTCTCATCGCTGTTATCTACTAATATAATGTTAGAGTCAACTATTTTGCGATTGTTGATTTCTTGTTTTATAGACTCAGATACTTCAATGTCGTATTCTTTAAGATACTCGATACATTCTTCCAACTCAGAGGTCAAGAGAACTTTAAGCATATGTGAATAAGAAGAAAGGTGGAGAAGTTTTCCTAACGGGTTCTCGATGCTATCTAGTACACGCATAGAATCCCAGTTACCTACTATATAGAAACATTTGCTTTCTGGGTCATAGTGTGCTTTCTTTGAAATTTTGTCTTCGTCGTTACCATATGACAAGTCTATAGAATTAACATACAAGAAATCTATCTTCTTTAAGGTTTCATCAACCTTTTCCAATGATTCGCTATAAATTCCATTATTCAGTAAAGCGAAAATTGGAGCAAGAGAATATAATTTATCTTTCAAGGCATTTATTGAGACCTTGTTACCTGTAGTCGTTAATTCTACTTTGTCTATAACCTGAACTCCAAGGAGTTTCATCAACTTAAGTAATGAATCTGAAGGCGTTCCTTGTCCAGTATAAGCAAAATGGTTACCGGTAAAACCTTCAACTGTGATGATTGACAACTCTTTAGGCGAATAAAACTTGTTGTCTCTGGCTAAAATTTTATTTGAAGAAGCCCATCTTACAAGTTCCTCTTTCTGAGAATCAGGTAATGTTTCTACCATTGAAGCCAATATATTATATATTGACAGGATTCTTTCCTTGTCTTCTTGTGTGAAATCTTCTTTAGTTGATACACATTGAAGAATGTGTAGATAATCGGACAATTTGAATTCCGTCTTTAGACCTAGTGATTTCGCCCAAGACTCATCAACTAATACATCAACGGCGATAACTGGAAGATAATCTCCAGCAATTAAATTCGCATTTGGAATTGTATTAGTAAACACATCTTTAGCATAATGGCAAGAATGATCGGAACCAGGAACTATGGGCTGGGAGTTTAAGGCCCATTTTATATAATTTGTTTCTAACCCTTTGTCAGACAAATATTTTCCACTAATTGATCTTGATATCATACCAGTATAACCATAAACAGTTACCGACGAATTGAAAAACTGGTCCATGTCACAATTACTGATAATATTACTCCAAAGCAATCTAGAGAATTCAAGCTTTGTAGCATAGGTCATATATGGAATTCCATAAAAAGCGATGCTTCCGATTCCAAATCCATAACCATTTCGGGTATCACTCCAGCCTTCCCAAGAAATCCACGAATAAAGCTGTGCAATTCTCTTTGCTTCACGAACAAACGATTTAAAGACCAAGTTTGTTGAATCAATTTCTGATGATGTGATTTCTATATATTTACGTGTTAAATCTGAAGTAACACCAATTTTTGACAAAAACACATTCCATTCAGACGCAGTTGCCTTTCTGTCTAAGTACTTGGTACTAACAAAAAAGTCAACATCTACATACTTCTCTATGGTCAAGTTAGGCTTATATCTGTCGGCTAAATAACAATTAGATGCGGTTTCAAAAGTATTTTTCTGAGTTAGAAGTTTAATCTTGTGCAAAGACTCGTAATGCGACTCATCCAGCAACCCTTTAGAATGCAGATCAAAAAGGAATAGAAGGATGTCAATCGCGTTGTTGTTGTTGACAAATCCTTCTTCAAATACCTTACCGGTTTCAACAATGCTTACATCTGATGGCTCTTTGGTACCCAGATGACTCAACCAATCAATAGATTCTTCTGAAAGGGAACTAAAAACATTCTCATGGATGTAATCAATATCATCCGAGTACTCTGATGAATACTGAGAATTCGGGAAACACAAAGATTCCGGAGTGGAAAGAATCTCACGGTTATTATATACAAACGTAAGGTCTTTCAACCAAGAGTGGTCTCTATTCTCCGACTGTTTATTGAAAGGGTATCGTTTTGTTAAGAAATCAATTAAGCCTGAATTTTCTGAGACGGAATGATTATTAACAAATTCATCGCTCTTCATAAACTCTGCTAATGATTCTTCAGTAAATGTGTAAACCCCTAAAGATTTCAAACTCTTTTCAACAAATTGATACTTGCGAGGAAGAATATTTGCTTCTACAAAAGATTTGGAATCTTTATTGATATATTTTACAAATAGCTGCTTAGTTACAAAAGAACAGATGTTGGTCTGATCCCATATTGCATCCTTTACTAGGACTAATTGGTCATCTTCTCTAGGAAGAATTGGTGTTGAGAGAAGAGCCGATTCAATTCCCTTTTTATAACTACTAGATAGTTCATCATTAGCACCAGCATCTTTTACAATTAATTTCAAGTAGTCTAATCCATATTGTTTGCTTTTTGCCAATTCCGCCATCCATTCAACAAAGCGTTTGGGCATCTCTTCGAACAACCATTGGTTCCAGACATAATCTTGATGAAGATTTTGCCTGCCTGCATCTGTGATAAAATTAGCATTAACTATAAATGGAAGTGCGTACACAGAGACACTTGTCGGAAGAAAAGCAAATATATTATTAAACTTTTCACCGATTAACTTTAATTTATTGTCAACCAAGTTAATAGCAAAGGACATTGTGGTTTTCTTTGCCTCACGTAATTTCTCGGGATAATGATCTTTGTCCTCTTCTATGGCATCACGTACTTTCGATGGCACTTCAAAAGGATCTGTTACTTTCATCAGCCACTGACTGATTACTTCATCGTTTCTATATACAGATGTTATTCCATTTAATGTCTTCTTTTCGATGCACAATTTGTTTGTACTATTTATGACAATTCTCACATTTGCACATCTCAAAAAAAGGATGAGTTGTGCTTCTGAGAATAAGGATTCTATAGCAGACTGTAATGATTGAACTTTTTTACATTTCAAAATTGTTGAAACATGAAAGCTCGAATCACAAAATACGGACAGGTAGGCTATCTCACTTGGCAGAGACGTATTCATGGGAATCACCTGCCAAGGCATACGGAAATCGACATCCTTGCCTTTTGATCTTCTTGTTTCTTCCCATTCATTTTGATTACCCCATTTAGGATCCCAAACATTACATGCTTCTCGATCAAATTTAAAGCAAAAATCACCACTTTTTATTATTACCAGATTTGCATGAGCAAATACTGACTTAAAACCGATTCCTTTGAAACCAGTTTGTCCTTCATCATTTGATTTCATGCCGTCTCCTATACTGCATATCGACTCTACATCATTATCAGAGAAAGGTTTTCCTTTATGTGATACAATCAAATAGTCACCGCAGAAATCAATCTGGAAATCCAAGTTATTAGTTGAACAACTAGCATCATCTGCATTTTGCAGTAATTCGTATGCAAAACGTGTACTGTCGTTGTAAATGTCCTTAGACAAAAGATCACAAGCCTTGGCTTTGTCTCTTGCCTCTTCGGGAGCAGGAAAAGAAGTTTTCCTATTGTATAAGAATTCGATAAATTGACTGTTCATAATGCTCTTTAGTTTATACGTTTTTAATTAGCAATTCTTTGTTCTTTCGTCATATAGCATACAAATCTAAAGTTTTATTGTGGATGACGAGGGGAGGATTGCGATAAGGATTGTCTTGGCGATAAGAGGTGTGGTCGTAGTAATAGCTTAAGAGGGGACGCGACTCGATAGAGTTCACGTTTTTGTCGTTGAGCATTGCATCGACTTCTTCCTGTGACGTGTGGACGAAAATGAAGGATGGGATAAGGGGCTCGGTGATGATATGCTTCTTGCCATGCTTCACGATTTGCTTGTAATGCATCGGGGCATAACAATCTATGTGGCAGGCTTCGATAATCTCCTTTGCTTTTAATACTCTGCCGTATGACACTCTTAATACGAACCATTGCTTACTTGGTGAATGGACATTCTCTACCGACACCCCATCCTTGTCTTTGGGGATGGAGGGCGTGCTGGATATAACTCCAACACTGTGACACTGTATACCGGTGTCAATCGGTTGCCCATTATACAATGAAGCGTCAGTCTTGATAGACTGAAAAACATTTTCTTCCACTGCTTTCACCAGAGGTTATATTATTTTGTATAGACTGTTCTATGAATGAAATATCTGTTTCAGACCGCAAAAGTACAAATAATATTGCAGAATTTAGCATAAAAGACGAAAAAAATTATATTGTTAATGTTAGAAAGTGTTTTTTTATTACTCCAGACATGAAATATGCATATACGAGGGTACTTTCTGCACCTTTTTCATTAAGGCGTGACAGGGAAACCTTACGCCGATGTATTATCCGTGGTATTACATGAAGACGGACGGATTCTGGAAGTTGGCATGGAAGACGGGAGAAATGACGACATCTGCACCGGGAGAGGGATGGATAAAGAGGTATGTGGACTATGCCTTTCTTGATGACGACTTGTGGGTGATTGCGCAAAATCATGAGTATCGGCATAGGCTGATGGATTTTCTTGTGCAGCATAAGATTGTGGCTTACGTGAATGATGATGCAACAATGGCGGCGGAGGGATTGTCGCTAAAGCGGATGCTGGTTATGTTGTTGGCGATATAGGATTATTCGTTTTTCTGACCTCTTGGGGACCTCAGGGTATAATAACGATTGTGGTTTCGTAATGGCTTTAATAATAAGGAGTTATGGGCGTAATCAGTTATTAAATATTATTTAATGACTGCATGGGACAATTTGTCGTCGTATGACACCATGACACTTAATATTATAGAAACTCCCCAAAACGTAAATTGCGTTATTATTAGTAACCGAATTTATTTTTTTAGAAAAAGTTATATTATATAGTGTCATGGTGTCATAACCTTGATGATAGACTGGTGGTATGACGAAGGCATAAGGTAGGGGACACACGACAAATAGAAAATATGTATAGACAAAGAAAGGACGACATAATTAAGCACGAGGCATGAGCCCCATCCTATGTTATGTCGCCCTTTAAGGTGCTTTATATCTGAGTAGTTACGCAGAACCAAATGTTCTGCTATAAGATACTATATTAGAAGTTGTAGTAGAGTCCCAACTTCAGACCAGAATTAAAATCGTTGAAGCTGTTGCTGCCATTTCCGCTGAAAGCGAAACCGAAAGTCTTGTTGCCATCAAAATCTGATGTGTCTTGATAACCCAAGAATCCAAGAGAGGCTGTAGCGAAAAGCTTCTTAGTGATGTCGAAACGCACACCTGGCTTTACACCGAGACTCCAGCCTGTAGAAGAATCGACATCTTCCGGCTTCATTGAAGCGAAGGCGAACTCACCGTCGATGAAAAAACTGCAGATACCAGCCTTTGCCACAGTATAGCGAACATAGGGAGCTACCGCTATAGTGTTTATGCTTGACTCCTGCTTGGCATAAGTATAGCTCACACCAAGACCCAATGCCCATTTCTCGTCGAGGTTGTAACCAATCTCAGGAGTGATAGTAAACTGTGTGAGCGACTTGTCTTTACCCTCCATATCAGTTGAAGAGAAACTGATGCCACCACCAAGGTAGGTCTGTGCGCTTGCGCTAATTGTAGCGAGAGCGATTACGAATGTTGCGATAAACTTTTTCATAACAATTTTTTTTCTTTTTTAAATTAATAAACTAAATATCTATTTCTTTTTTTCGGCTGCAAAGGTACAAACTATCATACAAATCTCTACAATTTTTCCTAAATAAACATCTCTGTTTCCCTCTATTTATTGACATCTATCATGATTAAGGCATAATAATTGATATTCATCAATGTATCCGTTGTTTCCACCTATTCCGCCCAACGGTATCAAGAGCTTTCCGTATTCTCTCGATATTCTTTTGTTTGGGTTTTGCTAATCCAGAAGCATATTTTAAGCAAATCTCTTGGTGGTTAGAATAATAATATGTATCTTTGCATCAAAAATGTAGAACTATGATATACTTGAATCTGTTTAAACGGGAATCAACGGGAAGAAATGTTTGTTGTAGAATGCGATGGGGCTATATTAAATTTAAATGACAATATTAATTAATAGTATATTACAATGAGAATCAAGATTCAGACTTCATTGGGCGACATTATCGTGCGCCTGTATGACGAGACTCCTCGTCATCGTGACAACTTCGTGAAATTGGCGAAGGAGGGTTATTTCGACGGAACGCTGTTCCATCGTGTGATTAAGGACTTTATGATTCAGGGCGGCGACCCCGACTCGAAGGGTGCTCCGGCTGGAAAGAACCTGGGAACGGGCGGACCTGACTATACCATCCCGGCTGAGTTTGTTTATCCGCAACTCTTCCATAAGCGTGGGGCATTGAGTGCGGCGCGCACGGGCGACGAGGTGAACCCGAACAGGGAGAGCAGCGGAAGCCAGTTTTATATTGTGTGGGGAAAGACCTACAAACCGGCGGAACTCAAGCAGATGGAGAGGCAGATGGCTATGCAGCAGGAGCAGGTGGTGTTCAACAGACTGGTGGCTGAGAATAAGGCGAAGATTATGGAACTCAGACGCAATCGCGACCGTGCGGCTCTGCAGGAACTGCAGGATGACCTCATAGCTCAAACGCATGCTATCTGCAGTGAGGAGGGAGCTCCGAAATTCACTGATGAGCAGGTGAAGGCTTATACGACTGTGGGCGGTACGCCGTTCCTCGACAACCAATACACGGTGTTTGGTGAAGTGGAGGAGGGACTCGACGTGGTGGAACTGATACAGAATGTGGCCACGGGAAGAAATGACCGACCTGTGGACGACGTGGTGATGACGGTGACTATTATATAAAACACAGAGGCACGGAGGCACGGAGGTCATATTTTAAGTTTATAGAAGATATAGAGAAAAGCTCTGTGTCTCTGTGCCTCTGTGTTAGTTATACCTCGCCGTGTTTATTTGTTTCATCAGGCGCAGGGCACGATTGTAGTCTTCATTCATGAAGATGGTGATGTCGTGGGGACTGCGGGTGGTGGAGATGACAACGGAGTATTTGGTGCGCGTGATGGGGTGATAGGTGTAATGGGTGGTGGTGACGGTGCGCGGACGGGTGGTGAAGGCAGCGAGGGTTGCTCCCTTGATGCCTCCTATCATCGCTCCGGCGGCTATGCGGCGTGCCACGTGGGCATTGTCGGTGGTGGTGACGGTATGGGTATCCATGGCGGTGTCGTTGACGTCACGCTCACTGATGCGGCATGAGAGTATCTCGTCGTAGCGGTATTCCTTGCCCTGGATTACCATCATGCGCGCCTCGGGATAGATGCGCACGAGGTCGGTGGCGTTAGGTTTTTTGTAGGGTGCCATCACGTAGGAGCAATGTCCGTATTTTTGTTCGAGCTGGCGGATGGTGCGCTGCTTCTCTTCCTTCATCCGTTGTTGCTTTTCTTCTTCCTCGCGGATTGCCTGTTGGATGGATTGCCGGGACTTCATTTCCTCGTAGTCGATGAACAACCACATGGCGAGCATCAGCAGGAAGATATATACTGAGATGTGGAGCATGGTGGATATCTTGGCATCGAATATCCACACGCCCAAGAAACCAATGCCTCCACCAAAGAGAAGGGTGGAGGCAAGGGCGAGGAAGATGTCTTTTAATATGGTTGTTATCTTCATGTCATATCAAATTATTTCTTCATCAGGCATTTGTCGATGAAGCGATAGCGGGCTTCGACGTCGGGCAGGATCTCCTGACGCGACTGGCGGTCGATCATCATCACAGGGGCTACGGACTTGCCGTTGATGGGATCCCATGTGGGCAGACCGAGTCCGTTGGGATTGCCTGTCTTGATGAAGTTGGTGAAGAACCTGACGAATACGTCGGAGATGGCATAATCGTCGGCGGTCCAGTCGAAGACATCGTTGGTGGGGATGGTGCCCATCTGATATTCTATGTCGGCAGAGTGGACTGCTCCCGGGGTCTTGGGCATTTGGGGGGCTGAATCTTCCTTCTTTTGCACTCCTCCGGCAAGGCCTGCCACGAGGTCCTTCTGCTTCATGTCGGGGCGTGGATGGCAGTACATGTAGCGATATACGGGTTGGGGGCTTGTGCTCTGCTGCATGTCGAGCCATTTCCATGTGGAATAGACTAAGAAGATGTCGCCTCCGAGGGCATAGCCGGGCAATCCGAAGATGTCGGCATCGGTATTGATGCCATACATGGGTAGCACCTCGCTTGCCTTTACTCCAAGCCAATTCTCGATGGCTGGGGAGATACCGGCGAGGGTGGGCGCACCTCCGCTAAGAAAGGCGAATGCGGGCATCTCGGCATTGTTGTTGCCGATAAGGCAGGGCACTTGCGCCTGTTCGCCTGCGGCATAGATGTCCATCGGTTGCTTGGGCATGAAATATCCGTCGAGGTGGAATATGGGCATGCTCTTGACGCCTGCCAGTCGCATGAGTTCGTCGGCGGGCAGTTTTCTCAAATCCGCAATTTTCTTATATCCCATACTCTTCACTTTCTCCACTCCCAGTTTCTCTGCCTCGGCGAGGGTTTTCCATCCCTCATTGCCAAGCACGGAACCACTGGAGCCCATGGCTTGGGCGATGAGACCGCGACTGAGGGGTGAGGCCATGAGCGCACTGACGGAAATCGAGCCTGCCGACTCGCCCATGATGGTGATGCGCGAGGGGTCGCCTCCGAAGGCGGCGATGTTGTCCTTCACCCATTGGATGGCAGCCACCTGGTCGAGGAAGCCGTAGTTGCCGGAACCTTTATACTCCGTTTCCTTCGACAGTTCGGGATGGGCTAAGAATCCGAAGATGCCCTCGCGATAGTTGGCTGTGATGGCGATGATGCCGTTGCGGGCGAGGGTCATTCCGGCATAGCGGGGTTCGCTGCCGCTGCCCGCCATAAGTCCGCCGCCGTTGAAGTAGATGAACACGGGCAACTTTTCGTTCCACGTCTTCGAGGGTGTCCATATATTAAGGTAGAGGCAGTCTTCGCTCATCTCCTTAGTGCCGAACATCATGTCGCCGAAGAGGTTTTCCTGCATGGGATTTGGGCCGAAGTCTTTTGCTGGTCTCACTCCCTCCCATTTCTCCACGGGCTGTGGAGCCTTCCATCTGAGGTTGCCAACTGGGGGTGCAGCAAATGGCACGCCTTTGAACACTTTTACTCCCGAGCAGTCGATGCCCTCGAGGATTCCGTTTGCTGTCTGCACCTGTGGTGCTGTTTGTGCTGCCGCGCCGATATGCGTCATGGCGAGCATGATAATTGATAGGATAGTTTTTCTCATACTGATTTGGGTTTTATTATTTTAATTCGGGTGCAAATATAATTTATTTTATAGAATCAGCAAAGGTTTTTTGAGTATTTTTGTCGAATAAGATTGATTTTTTGTAAAATACTTGTAGAATACATTCTTTTTGATTATCTTTGCGAGCAAAAAGCAAGATAATTAAAGTAGCATGATGAAACATATTATTATAATACTATTGGCTGCGATCGCAACACTGACAACCTCTGCCCAGGAAGAGAAACGGCAGATCAAAACGGAGTTTGACGACGAGCTTTATAGTCCGTCGTTGAAGATGGTAACTCCTATGTCGTCATCTCCGATGTTTTCGGAATTCGGTGTCAGTCTTGACAGCCTCCATCTTCCCGAACTTGACGATCGTGGCAGAGTAATGATTCTAGACTATTATCCGTATTACTTTGGCGGAACATGGAGCAGCTGGCGATTGCATGAGGGTCTGAACATAAGTCTCGGTGCCTCCATATTCTCGCAGTTTGGAAAGCATGCCTATGGTAGTGTCGGTTTTGCTCAGAACCTGTCGTTGCAGTATGCCACAGCCCTCACTGCACGCCTTTCGATTGCCGTAGGCGGTTATCTCAACAATATGTATTGGGCAAATACGACATGGCGTGATGCTGGTATGACTGCCGTTCTCGGATACAAGTTCAACGAGCAATGGGAGGGATATGTATATGGTCAGAAATCCATAGTTACCAACGTCCCCATTCCCCCTTATCTTCAAGACCTGAATGAAATGGGCGACCGCATCGGTGCCGCCCTAAGATATAACATCACGCCCAACATCAGTGTGCAGATGTCGGTGGAAAGCAGGAGATAAAGCTTATATTTGCATCACGTAAAGTACGTCACGTATTTTACGTGATGGATTCTTATCCAAACAACTTCTTCCACAGCCACAGCACGACTACCGAGCCAATAACGCAGAAGATAAAGTTCTTCAAGTATCCAGCCCCGAGGAGCTGCACATTAAACAGCGAACCGATGAAGGCACCGACGTAACTGCCCACAATACCTATTATCAGGTTCATACAGCATCCCTTGCCCTCGCCGCTCATAATGCGGTTGGCAATGTAGCCGACAATAATACCTGTCAATATCGGCCATGTCGTAAATTCAGCAATATGTTCAAGCATATAAATCTTTAAAACCTTAAAATATATCCGTCTCCATCTTTAAAGGCGTTTGTGCCTTCCAGATATCTGCGAGTTTCCTCAAAGTCCTCGCCAATTATATTTGTGCTGAATTGGCGAACCCTTGAGACTGCTTTGATAAGAACGCTCGGGTCGCCTTTTCTTGTGAGTCTTCTTAGACCATTCAGGTAATCCTCACGAAATACCGTCGGGATAATGATTTTTGATTGGTCAGCATGCACAAGTTCGGCGTTCATCATAATTCTCGATATACGTCCATTGCCATCATTGAAAGGATGCACTTCACTGATCATAAACAACATGAACAATGCCTTGGCAAATGGTGACTCCAATGCTTGATATAGTTCAAATCCTTTATGTAAAGTTCCCCTAACAAGAGTGTAATCCACAAAATGAGAGTCGCCGGCATGATTGTTCTGCATTTTGAATACACCGGGATTCCTGTCAGGACGGGCTGCCATCATGATGCGATGGCGGTCTTGCAGAATCTCTATCAATTGCTCTGCAGACTCGGGTGTGCGCCTCATTTCCCTTCTGCTTGCCACAATCTGGAATGTACCAAGTATGTCGTGCGAGTCGGCATTTCTTGCCGGCAGTGCCATGCCCGTTTCTATTATCTTGTAAGCTTCCTCAATCTCGAATTCCGTACCTTCAATGTAATTTGAGAAATAACTTTCGAAAAAGGCAAAGTTACGAAAGGATGCAGTAGATGCATTGGGCTCGTCAATAAGTTGAAACGGTTCATTATGCAATGCCTCGAATAATATCGTAAACAATTTTATGCGTTCAGAATCGTATGGTATGCCTTGTGCCCTTGCTATTGCACTTTCTGCCACAAGTACTTTGGATGGCTTGGTGGTCAACAGTGCTCCTATGATTGAGTTTAGTGTATCAAATTCATCTGCCATACCCAATTGTTGCGCGATTTCTCTTGCCTTGTCACGAAAGGCATTAATCCCTGATTCGCCATTGACAACCAACATCTTCTCCAAATGCTCCTCGATATTTGTTCTTGGCAGGCATTTGGATACACTGTTGCGCGACCTTCCCTTTTGAAGATTCTCCAAAATGCGTCTCTCTGTACTCGAAATATACAGGTTTTCGATGAATGGCATGTCACGCTCTGTACCCATAGGCCCTTTTAACAAGTGAACCTTTATTCCTGGCAAATCGATGTTCTTGGTGTATGTATAGGTTAGAAATATATCACCTTCTGCCGTCGGCTTGAGTTCGAAGGCAGAGCGATGGCTAATCACAGCATTGGGATATAGTTGTCCTAATATATAGAAAATGTTTCTTCTGACGATGTCTTCAGGGGCATCGTCCATGTTATTAGTGTATATTCTTGGAGCAATCTTTCGTATCTTACCTTCTTTTAGCAGTGAGGCATTACGTTGAGAAGCGGATTTGTCGGATGAGCCGACGATTATCTCCAATATGTTGTGAATAGCTTTGTTTTTATTCATAATTATCTATTAAGAATGATTTTCGATGCAAAATTAGGTATTTTTGTCGAATAAGCAAAGGGTTTTTGGGTATTTTTGTCGAATAAGAGCGGTATTTTTAGAATTTTTGTCGATTAAGCATAGGGCTTTGGGGTATTTTTGTCGATTAAGGATATAAAACAAAAAAAGAAGTTCAAAACGAACTTCTTTCTTTTGAGGTTGCGGAGAGAGAGGGATTCGAACCCCCGGTACCTCTCGGTACGGTAGTTTTCAAGACTACTGTAATCGACCACTCTACCATCTCTCCTTTGCATTGGGGAAACCGTGGTTTCTTGATTGCGGGTGCAAAGGTACGGAGAAAAAATGAAACTACCAAATTTTTCGGTAATTATTTTGCAAAAAAGATGCATTTTACTTGTTTTTTATCCTCTAGGGAACATTTTTCGGCTGTTTTTCTTTGTATTCTGACTAATAATGTGTAATTTTGCAACATGATTTATCCAAGTAATTTTGAAACCAAGATTGGTTTTGACGATATAAGACAACTGTTGAAGCAACGATGCCTGTCGAGATTGGGCAAAGAGGCAGTGGATGGTGTGGGGTTCTCGGGCGACTGCGCACAGGTGAACCTATGGCTGAGGCAAGTGGGGGAACTGCGCCTGCTGACGGAGAAGGAGGAGGGATTCCCCCTGACGTTCTTCTTTGACATGCGAGAGGCGGTGAGCCGACTTCGACTTGAAGGCACGCACATGGAGGAGCAGGAACTGTTTGACCTCAGACGCTCGCTCGACACTATATGCGGAATACTCGCGGTGTTCAACCGGGGTGAGGGCAACGACGAGGGGGGAATGACCTACGACTATCCATCGCTACACGATATGGCGGAGGGGGTGATGGCTTTCCCGAACATCGTGAGAAGAATCGACCAGATAATCGACAAGTTTGGAAAGGTGAAGGATACTGCATCCGCTGCGCTTGCCGAGATAAGGCATAATCTCGCAAAGACCGAGGGTAGCATCTCGCGTACATTATATAATATATTAAGGACGGCCCAGAGCGAAGGACTCGTGGATAAGGACGTTACACCCACACTGAGAGACGGACGACTGGTGATACCGGTGGCGCCGACGCTGAAGCGAAGGATTAAGGGTATCGTGCACGACGAGTCGGCTACGGGAAAAACTGTATTCGTGGAACCGGCTGAGGTGGTGGAAGCCAACAACAGGGTGCGCGAACTGGAGGCTGAGGAGCGCCGCGAGGTGATAAGGATACTCACTGAACTGTCGGCTGAGATTCGGCCTTACGTGCCACAATTGTTGGATTCGTATGCCTTCCTCGGCAGTGTTGACCTCGTGAGGGCAAAGGTGGAACTGGCCAAAACCATTGGAGGCATAGAACCGAAGGTGGAGGGACATCCGCTGATTGACTGGATAAGGGCGGTGCACCCGCTGCTGCAGATGTCATTGGCGAAGCACGACAAGAAGGTGGTGCCACTAGACATCACGCTTACTCCCGAAAAACGTATTCTACTGATATCAGGTCCTAATGCCGGCGGTAAGTCGGTGTGCCTGAAGACGGTGGGACTATTGCAGTATATGCTCCAATGCGGACTGTCGATACCTGTGGACGAAAGGTCGAGGACGGGTGTCTTTGACAACGTGATGATTGACATCGGCGATGAGCAGAGTATCGAGGACGACCTGAGTACGTATTCAAGTCATCTGTTCAACATGAAGAACATGATGAAGCAGGCCAACGGGCGCACATTGTTGCTGATTGATGAATTTGGAGGTGGCACCGAACCGCAGATTGGCGGTGCCATTGCAGAGGCGGTGCTGAAGCAGTTCTGCCAGAGGAAAACATACGGGGTGATTACTACCCACTATCAGAATCTGAAGCATTTTGCTGATGATCATGAGGGCGTGGTGAATGGTGCAATGCTATACGACCGACACGAGATGCGCGCCCTCTTCCAGTTGGCGATAGGAAGACCTGGCTCATCGTTTGCCATCGAGATAGCCCGCAAGACGGGAATACCTGAGGAGGTGATACGTGATGCTTCGGAGATTGTGGGTTCGGAGTATATACAGAGCGACAAGTATCTGCAGGACATCGTGCGCGACAAACGCTATTGGGAGGGCAAGCGCCAGACCATACATCAGCACGAAAAGCAGTTGGAGCAGAAAATTGCGAGGATGGAGGCAGAGATTGCCGACATTGAGAAGCAGAGAAAGGACATACTGAGGCGTGCAAAGCAGCAGGCCGAGGAACTGCTCGGGGAGAGCAACAAGAAGATTGAGAATGCCATACGCGAGATACGCGAGAGTCAGGCCGAGAAGGAAGAGACTAAGCGCATACGCGAGGAGCTGAACCAATTCAGACAGGAGGTGGATGACATCGACACCAAGGCCAACGACGAGATGATTCAGCGGAAGATGGAGAAGATAAAGAGACGACAGGAGAAGAAGAAAAACAAGAAGGCACAGCCACCCTCCAACCTTTCCCGAGGGGGAGGCTCGCCTGCGGATGAAGGGGCTGCGGCTGAGGATGTTTCTCTTTCAAGGAAGGGCAACTCGGTGATTGACATCAAGATTGATGAATTGACGGTGGGCTCAACGGTCAGGATAAAGGGATTGTCGTCGGTGGGACGAATTGAGCAGATCGACGGCAAGATGGCCACCGTGATATTCGGAGACATGAGGACGAAGATGAGGGTGGATAGACTGGAAGGAGCAACCCCACAGCCATCTGGCGCAGGTAATGCCGGAACTGGGGCAAATAAACATGCCGACCTTGCAGGACAGCAATCGAGCCGAATGACGAGGGAGACGATAGACTCGCACAAGGTGAACTTCCGTCAGGATATCGACGTGAGGGGAATGAGGGGCGACGAGGCGGTGAATGCCGTGTTGCACTATATCGACGATGCCATATTGATGGGGGCGTCGAGGGTGAGAATACTGCACGGTACAGGCACCGGAGCATTGCGACAGTTGATAAGACAATATCTCGCTACAGTGCCCAACGTGACGTCGTATCGCGACGAGCATGTGCAATTTGGCGGTGCGGGAATAACTGTTGTGGAACTATAATCTGGAAAAATAATAAAGAAAAGATATGGAACTGAAAGATGCATTGGATATTTATCTCGACGAGATAGGCAGTAAGGCTCTGCTTACCGACGACGAGGAGAAGACCTTGGCGGAGCGCATTGCGCAGGGTGACGCCAGGGCAAAAGAGAGGTTGACTACAGCCAACCTTAAGTTTGTGGTGACACTCGCCAAGCAATATGCGGGCAAGGGTGTTGACGTGGAAGACCTTATCAGTGAGGGAAACATCGCCTTGCTGAAGGCTGCCGACAAATATCCCCGACATACGGCAAAGCGATTTGTGGTATATGCCGCCCCCTTTATCCGTGAGGCGATGGAGAAGGCGTTGGGAGAACAGAGCGACACCGCGGCGCAACAGATTAAGCGCGAGGAGAGTCTGACTGACAATACGGCATCTGCCGACGAGGCGATGATCGACGAGATAGAACAGTCGCTGGATGTGCTCGACGAGCGTCAGCGCAAGATAATCTGTGAGATTTACGGCATTGGTTCACATGCCAAGACCATGGCAGAGATAGCTGAGGAGATGGGACTCAAGAGGGAGCGGGTGCGACAAATACGCGATAAGGCGGTGCGAAAGCTCTGCAAGGAACATCAGGCGCTGAAGGGAATGCTCAGGAATTAGTTTTTTTGGAATAATGTTAGGAACTATTGTAAATACATGCACGATTATCATCGGGTCGATTGTGGGCACGGTGCTGCATCGTGGTATCAAGGAGAAATACAAGCGTGTGCTGTATGACGGACTCGGATTGGCGAGTCTTGCCATCGGACTGAATGCCACTATCACCAATCTGCCCAAAAGCCAATATCCTGTGCTATTCATCATATCGATGGCCTTGGGAGGAATCATCGGAACGAGGCTTGACATCAACGGACGATTCCACCGACTTGTTGACAGGAAAAAGTCATCCACGGAAGCAGAGAATTCACCATCAGGCAGCAAGTCATCCCTGGCCGATGGCCTATCCACTGCCATCCTGCTATATTGTATCGGTCCGTTATCGATGCTCGGCCCAGTTATCAGTGCCCTCAAGGGTGATAACACATTCCTCTTCACGAATGCCACCCTCGACCTCGTGTCGTCGATAGTTTTTGCCTCTACTTATGGTATCGGTATGGTGCTTGCCGCCCCAGTGCTTTTTATGTGGCAGGGAATGTTTTGGCTTGTGGCCCATGTGTCGAGCAGTGCGGTGAGCGACGCACTTATGTCGGAATTGCTCATCGTGGGAGGTCTTATGATTACGGGCAGCGGTCTTGCCCTCCTAAACCTAAAGGACTGCAAGACACTGAATTTTCTTCCAGCCCTTGCAGTCCC
>SAMEA3663103__coassemble_428_pt1 | contig 19895 bp, 19 predicted proteins | sample SAMEA3663103__metabat2_low_PE_014 | metagenome-assembled genome bin SAMEA3663103 (sample SAMEA3663103) | pig gut metagenome | biome: pig gut; feature: pig-associated habitat; material: faeces | place: France | collected 2012 | reverse complement strand
CCTTCTTTTATGAAAAGCGAAGCCCCGAGGATAGAAATATCCACGGGGCTTTTTTTATGTATATAAAAAATATTAATTCTTTGTCTTTTATCTTTTTGGCTATACTAATTTATAACGGTTCTACGTTATATTCTTATGTATGATATATATGTTGCAAAGATGGATTATATGGATAAGCAGATGGCGTCATTGCAGAGGCTTTGGCGTCCAGTCTCCTTCTGACTATAGCTTTATCCGTTATGTCATTAATGAGCACTATCCCTATTATGCCTATAATGACCTTAAAACAGCTATTCCCTTTATTTCCGCTCTCAAGAGGAAGAAGGCTGAATTGCTTTTTAGAATTGCTAATTTTAGGCAGGCTTCATCTTGCGCCTTACTTATTGCTGACGATGAGGTCTATCGAACATATATTCATTATGGTTGTAGCAAGACGATAATAAATAACAAATATGAATCAAGTGACTCTTTTGTGGTTATTTCTGCATTATCAGCTGATGAACGACTGTTATTGCCAATGCTTGATACAATGCAAAGTGATTCAATACTTGTGATAGATGATTTGGATAATAGAAGATTGCGACTTATCTGGGATAAGATTATTGCAGATGAAAAAGCGACTATATCATTTGATTTATATTATATTGGAATCGTGATGAAAATAGATAATAGATATAAACATAACTACATAGTTAATTTCTAATTCAATAATTATGAAGATTACAAAAGTATATACCAAGACAGGTGATAATGGTATGACGAGTCTTGTGGGTGGCATACGCATTAAAAAGACCGACGACAGATTAGAGGCCTATGGTACTGTTGACGAGCTGAACTCGCATATTGGACTTCTGTCTGCCTATGTTAATGATGAGAGTATTGATGCTGTCCTGACAAGAATTCAGTCTGACCTTTTTATCGTCGGTACCCATCTTGCAACCGACCAAAGCCAGACACCTCTTTATCCCTCAGCTATTCTACCAGAGGGAGAAGTAGAATTTGTAGAAGGGGAGATTGACCAAATACTCTCTGAATTACCCGAAAAACTTGGTTTTGTATTGCCTGGAGGTAGTATTGCTGCCTCTCATTCGCATGTATGTCGCACTGTCTGCCGGCGTGCAGAACGATGTGTTTTGCGTCTATCCCAAGAGGCAACAGTGGGTGATGAAATACTGCGTTTTTTGAACAGATTATCCGATTATTTCTTCGTTTTGGCAAAAAAAATGAATAATATTGATGGAAATAGTGAAAAAATATGGCAGAAACCTTGTAAATAAGAATAAAATTATTACTTTTGCGCCAAAATTGAGAAACTTGTAAAATTAGACACTATGTATTGGACACTTGAATTAGCTTCGAAACTAGAAGATGCGCCATGGCCTGCAACCAAAGACGAGCTTATAGATTATGCAATACGCTCGGGCGCACCACTCGAGGTTCTTGAGAATCTTCAGGAAATCGAGGATGAGGGAGATGTATATGAAAGCATTGAGGATATTTGGCCTGATTATCCTACAAAGGAAGACTTCCTGTTTAATGAGGACGAATATTAAGATGAAGAATCACAGAAGGCCGCTCTTTCACATAAGAACGGCTTTTCTGTTATTGATGTTATTGATTTATTTGCAAGCCAAGGCTCAGTATGACCCTTCGTTTGCTCATTATTGGGCGATGGAAACATCGTTCAATCCAGCTGCTGTGGGCAAGCAGTCGAAGATTAATGCAGCATTGGCATATAATATCACCTTTGCCGGTTTTGAGAATAATCCTAAGACAATGTATGCTGCTGCTGACATGCCCATATATTTCATGAAGTCATACCATGGAGTGGGAGTACAGTTGTTGAACGACCAACTAGGGTTATTCTCTCACCAGCGCTTTTCTCTTCAATATGCCTATCGCACTAAACTGTTCGGAGGCATGCTTGGAGTTGGATTGCAGTTGGGAATGCTTAGTGAGAAGTTTGACGGAACAAAGGTTGACATGGAAAACTCCGATGACCCGGCTATTCCTACTACTGATGTCACCGGCTCTGGCATTGACATCGGCGTCGGATTATACTATACTCACGGTTCTTGGTATGCCGGTTTGTCAATGCTACATGCAACAAATCCAAAGGTGGATTTGGGTGAGAGACAGACTTTTTCCATTGATAAAACATATTATTTCACCTTCGGACACAATATAAAATTAAAAAATCCGTTTTATATCATAGAGCCGTCGCTTCTGGCCAAGACCGACGGGACAGCGTATAGAGTGGACATAACGGGCAGACTAAAGTATGTGAATGACAAAAAAATAATGTACGGAGGTTTGTCGTATAGCCCTACCAATTCGGTTACACTGATGGTGGGAGGTATGTTCCACGGCGTATGTATCGGCTATAGTTATGAGGTTTATACCTCTGCCATAAGTATCGGAAATGGTAGCCATGAGGTATTTCTCGGATATCAAACCGACATTAATCTGGGTAAGAAAGGTCGTAACAGACATACTAGTGTAAGATATTTATAGATAAACGAAATATATGAGAATCGCAAATATTGTTAAGGCCATAAGTCTGCTGTCAGTGGCATTATTGATGGTGGCGTGTTTTGGTGGCAAGGTTACTTCTTCTTCAGGAGGTGAGGTGACCGGTGCGGGTGGTCGTGCCTTTACTGAGCCAACTCCATACGGAATGACACTTGTAAAACGTGGTCATCTGCGCATGGGAATGGAAAAGCAAGACAGTTTGTGGGGAAAGCAGACTCCCGTTAAGGATATATCGGTAGAGGGATTCTGGATGGACGAGACTGAGATAACCAACTCCCAGTATCGCCAATTTGTCAACTACGTGCGCGATTCTATTCTTCGTGAGCGTTTGGCTGATCCTGCGTATGGAGGTGACGAGACATACAAGATAGAGGAAGACAAGAACGGAGATCCCGTTACCCCTCATCTCAATTGGAAGAAACCTCTCCCCCGTAAGCCAAATGAGGACGAACAGCGCGCATTAGAGAGTATTTACACCGTAAATCCTGTGACAGGTGAGAAAATGCTTGATTGGCGTCAGTTCAACTACAAATACGAAATATTTGACTATGCTATGGCTGCCATGCGAAAGTATAGGATTAACCCCGAAGAGCGTGTACTTGACACCGATGTCAAGGTTGACCCTTCCAAGGAGGTTTGGATCTCAAAGGACACCGCATACATAGATGATGAGGGTAGAATAGTAAGAGAGACTATCAACCGACCGCTCAGTGGCCCTTGGGATTTTCTTAATACGTATATAGTGAATATTTATCCCGATACAACATGTTGGGTGAATGATTTCCCAAATGCCGATAATGAGATTTATATGCGTAATTATTTCAGTAATCCAGCATATAATGACTATCCTGTGGTGGGAGTGACATGGGAACAAGCAAATGCTTTCTGTGCATGGCGCACCGAATATTTGCTTAAGGGTCTTGGTCCCTCTGCACGATTTGTTCAGCGTTATCGCTTGCCAACCGAGGCAGAATGGGAGTATGCAGCAAGGGGCAAGGATCAGAATGAGTTTCCATGGGACAATGCCGATGTATCGAGTGGTAATGGTTGCTTCTATGCCAATTTTAAACCGGCAAACGGTAATTATACCAAGGACGGCAATTTGATTACAAGCAAGGTGGGCATATATTCAGCTAATAGTAACGGTTTGTTTGATATGGCTGGTAATGTGGCTGAATGGACTAGTACTGTATATACTGAAGCTGGAGTAGAAGCGATGAATGACATCAATCCGCAACTTAAGTATAATGCAGCAAAGGAAGATCCCTATCGATTAAAGCGCAAAAGTGTGCGTGGCGGATCGTGGAAAGATCCCGAGACGTATATTAAGTCGGCATGGCGTTCTTCTGAATATCAGAATCAGCCGCGTTCGTATATTGGATTCCGATGTGTAAGAAGCCTAGCAAACACTACGAGTCAGAAATCAACTAAATCCAAGAAGAGATGACAGAATATAGCAAGTTTAATATGGTGTATCGTCTGCAGAAGTGGATGGACAGTGTCCCGGGGCAGACATTCCTTAACTATGCATACAGTTGGGGAGCTTCGGTGGTAATCCTTGGTACATTGTTTAAGTTGACCCATCTTCCAGGAGCTAACTTTATGCTTTATCTGGGAATGGGAACCGAGGTTATTGTATTCTTTCTCTCTGCCTTCGATCGTCCGTTTGACAAAACCACCGATGGAATGGATTTGGCGATTCATAATACAGAGGAATCAGAAACGGAATTAGAGAATAATCCTTCTGTGAGTGGATCTGGATCTCTTCAAGTGCAGGGTGGTGGTACCGTCATCATTGGTGGTGGAGGTGTCATTACCAATCGTGGAGGTGTCGTTGGCAATGATGGTCAGAGTGCAGATTCTGAGTCCCATATCGCAGCAGTGTCTTCAGCAGATGCATCATGGATACAGCATCAGCAAGAACTGTCTCCGGAAATGGAAGAGGCTGCAAGCAATTATGTAGCGGAACTTAACCGTCTCACTGAGATGCTGGGCAAAGTGTCGGAGCAGAGTATGCGTCTTACCCGTGATTCCGAGGAGATGGAAAATCTCAACCGCACACTTACTGGTATTTGCAAGGTTTATGAGATGCAGTTAAAGGGCGCAAGTTCGCAGATAGGAACTATCGATCGAATTAACGAGCAATCACAACGCATGGCTGAACAGATAAGTGAGCTCAACAAGATTTATGCCCGAATGATTGAGGCCATGACAGCAAACATGGTTAAGAATTGACGAATATTAGGAGTTAATTTTTAAGACAAAAAATCAGACTTAGGGCTAAGTCTATAATAATAAATTAATGTATAAAGAATGGCAATAAAGAAAAGACCGGTTTCTCCCCGCCAGAAGATGATTAACTTGATGTACGTCGTGTTGATGGCAATGTTGGCGCTCAATGTGTCAACAGAGGTGCTTAATGGCTTTTCGATAGTTGAGGAAAGTATAGGGCGCACAGCTGCAAATGTATCAAAGGAGAATCAGGTGATATACGATGACTTCGAGGCTCAATTAAAGGCCAACCCCGCCAAGGTGAAGGAATGGTTTGATAAAGCCCAAGCTGTAAGACGTATGAGCGACTCCTTGTTCAATCTTGCAGATGAGTTAAAAATTGCCATTGTGAAGGAGGCCGATGGTGAGGATGGCGATGTAAAGAATATCGAGGCCAAGGACAATCTTGAAGCTGCTAATCAAGTGATGCTTGCTCCAGGGCGTGGAAGAGGTGGTGAATTGTATAATGCCATCAATTCATTCCGTAGTCGTATCCTCGCGATGATTGATGATTCTGCTCAAAAGCAAATAATAAGTAGTAATCTGTCAACATCAATACCGGCCAATGCCGTCACCATGGGAAAGAATTGGCAGGAATATATGTTTGAGGATATGCCTGTTGCAGGTGCAGTCACACTATTGACCAAGTTGCAGAGTGACGTGCGCTATGCCGAGGGAGAGGTACTTCATAAGTTGGTTTCGAATATCGACCTAAAGGATATACGTGTTAACTCGCTCAATGCTTTTGTTATTCCTAATTCCCAAACAATAGTGCGTGGCGACAAGTTCTCTGCACGTATAGTGATGGCTGCAGTAGATACCACTCAAGTACCTGAGATTTATATAGGTAATCGAAAGATGGACTTGCGCGATGGCATTTACGAGACAGTCTGTGGAAGAACAGGAGATTTTACCCTTGCAGGATTCATAGAGACCGTCAATGGCAATGGTGATCGTGTGCGTAGAGATTTCTCCCAGAAATATACTGTTGTTGATCCAAGTGCTACCGTCTCAGCCGATCTTATGAACGTGCTTTATGCCGGATATAGCAACCCTATCAGTATCAGTGTGCCTGGAGTGCCCCTAAATAAGGTGAGTGCCACTATGTCGGGAGGGACATTACAACCAGTAGGAATGGGACGCTATATAGCTCGACCATCCGCAGTGGGTCGTGATGTGATAATTACCGTGTCATCCACAAATACCGGTAGGGCTCAGCAGATGGGGCAATTTACGTTCCATGTGCGAAAGTTGCCCGACCCTACAGCTTATATAGCGATGAAAGACGACAAGGGGGTTCCCACAAGATACAGGGGTGGAGGATTGTCAAAGGCCAGTTTGATGGCAGTAGATGGTATTGGAGCTGCAATTGACGATGGTATTCTCGACATCAATTTCCGTGTCATCGGTTTTGAGACAGTCTTCTTCGATAATATGGGAAATGCAGTGCCAATGGTGAGTGATGGTGCGCACTTTTCTTCCCGACAAAAGGAAACATTCCGAAAGTTATCGCGCAACAAGCGATTCTATATATCACGAATTACAGCCGTAGGTCCCGACGGAATAGAGCGTAAGTTGCCAGGGTCAATGGAGGTAATTGTAAAATGAGGAATGAGGGATTAGGAATTAGAAATTAGAATGAAGTATGAAAAGAATATTTCTGTTTTTGATGATAGTTTGCGTGAGTGGAGCTGTAATGTCACAGCCCAAAGCTCGACGCAATGAGGCCAAGGCCAAGCAACAGTCAACTGGTGCCGATTCTGGTATGACATTGCGAGCACGTGAGATGTTTCCCACATCGCTCGAGATGCCTGAGAATGTAGTATGGCGTCGTGACATCTATCGCGAAATCGACCTCAATGTAGAAGCCAATTCAACATTGTATTATCCCGTAGAGCCAGTGGGTAAGCAGATGAACCTGTTTACATATATCTTCAAATTGGCTCTCTTTGGATACATACCAGTATATGAATATCGTCTCGACGGTAATGAGGACTATTCAGAGACCTCAAAGGTAAAGATGAAGACCATACTCGACAATTACCATATTTATTATGAGGAGAAAGAAGGTAAATTACGTGTGGAGAATAGCGACATCCCCTCGGCAGAGGTGAAGATGTACTATCTCAAGGAGTCGGCCTATTACGATCAGGCAAATTCCTCCTTCCGTCGTAAGGTTTTGTCATTGTGCCCCGTGATGATGCGCGAGGATGACTTTGGTGGAGAACCATCCAAATATCCTCTTTTCTGGGTGAAGTATTCTGATCTCGAGCCATATCTCGGTCGTCAGACAATGGCAGCCAGCAGTATGAATAATGCAGCTGTCATTGGAGCGGATGATTATTTCACTCTGACAAAATATGAGGGCAAGATATATAAGACCAACAATCTTCTTGGTCGCACTCTTGCACAGTATTGTCCTACAGATTCTGCTATGGCAAAGGAGCAGAAGCGCATAGAAGACGAATTGCTTAAATTTAGCAAGAACATTTATGGCGACCAAGCTCGCAAAGACTCACTGGACAGCATAGCGAAAATTGACCCGAAATTAGCGAAAAAGGCAGCAAGAAAGGCTAAGACCTCACGTCGCTCTTCCACCTCAACTGTAAAGGTAAAGAGCAGTTCAAGCAGCAAGTCGTCCTCTTCGGGTAGCAGTGCTGCACGCGTGTCAGTGCGTCGCCAGCGTCATTAATCAATATTTTTTATTATTAACAATAAAGTTTTTCGATTATGAAGAAAATTTTTACTACTATCGTGTTGATGGCAGCAATGTTAGTTGTGATTCCCGCCAAGGCAGGAATAAACTTTGGTATCAAGGGCGGTTACAACATTACAAACTTTAGTTTTAGTGAAGATGTAATAGCAAAGGACAATCAGCAGGGATTTTTCATTGGTCCGTCTTTGAAGATTGGTATCCCTGTGTTGCCAATTGGTTTTGAGATAGCAGCTCTTTACGACCAGCGTGATGCAAAGCTCGAGGGGGAGAAAATCTCTCAGAAGAGCATTAACATCCCTATTAACGTGCGCTATGAATTAGGATTAGGTGACATGGCTGGTATTTATGTTGCTGCAGGTCCGCAGTTTGGATTTAACATTGGTGACAAGAAGTTCTCTTTCTCAAATGCCAATGACTATGAGATGAAGGACAGTAACTTGAGTCTCAATCTTGGTGCCGGTATTCGTCTTGTTTCGCATTTGGAGATTGGTTTCAACTACAACATCGCTCTTGGTAAGACTGGTGAGTTCAACGAAGTTGATGGAGCCAAGAATCTCGTGGGTAATGGTAAGGCTAACTCATGGCAGATTTCAGCAGCCTACTATTTCTAATAGTTGGTTTATAGTAGAATTCTCAGAGAATAGAAATTGATAAATGAAGTAGGGCAATACAACCGATAGTGGTTGTACTGCCCTAACATAATCTATATTTTATCATTTATATATCAATTTTGCGGGGCAAAGATACATCTTTTATTTTATAGATTGTGTAAATAAAATGGAAATTGTTTATTCCCAAGTGAAATTGAACCAATTTGAACCAAAATCCTATTGCTATTTTTAGCTTACTGTTGGGAGTATTCTATATAGATTCCATAACGATATCCTATACAGGATCTACGTCGAAATAGATAACGAGTGAATTAAAACGCTTGTCCTTCATAAGGTCGGATTGGGCATTGCGCAGATATTGTCTCACCTTGTATATGTCAATGCCGTTCTCCAGTTTTAACATCAGTTTCCTTATGTTCAACGACTTCACCTTGGCAACTGATGGTTTGTCAGGACCAAGCACACGCTCGCCAAACCACATTCGAAGTTTGAATGCGAGAGTGGCTGCCGCACTCTGTACAGTGGAGTCGTCCTTGTGCTTGAGATATACATATATCAGACGATAGAATGGTGGATAATGGAATTCCTTACGCTCAGCCGTCACACTTCGATACATTGCCTCGTAGTCGTTGTTCACCACCTGTTGCACGATTGGCAACTCGGGACTCTTCGTCTGCATTATCACCAATCCTCGCTTCCCTTTCCTTCCAGCTCTTCCTCCCACTTGTGCCATCATCATGAAGGCATGCTCGTAGGCACGGAAGTCAGGGAAATTAAGCATTGAGTCGGCATTTAGTATGCCCACAACACTCACATTTGCAAAGTCAAGACCCTTGCTTATCATTTGCGTACCGATAAGAATGTTTGTGCGCCCGGCGGCAAAGTCGGTGATGATGCGCTCGTAGGCATTTCTCGTCTTTGTAGTGTCGAGATCCATGCGTGCCACCCTTGCCTCGGGGAAGATGTCTCGGATGGACTCCTCGATTTTTTCAGTACCATAGCCGCGGGTACGCAATTCCGTTCCCTCGCAGTTTGGGCATTTTGTCGGTATCGAATATGTATATCCGCAGTAGTGGCAAGTGAGTTGGTTGGTGTTGCGATGCAATGTAAGACTCACGTCACAATGCTGGCAATGAGGCACCCATCCGCATTGCTTACACTCAATCATAGGTGCAAATCCACGCCTGTTCTGGAATAATATTGCCTGCTTGCCGTTTTCGATAGCCTTGCGCACCTCAGCCAGAAGCATTGGCGAGAAAGGCCCCGACATCATCTTGCGGTGTTGCAGGTCCTTTACATCCACAATGCGAAACTCAGGCAGTTCGATGCCCTCATGCCGCTGTGTGAGAGCCACATATCCGTATTTCCCTGTCATCGCATTGTGATATGTTTCGATAGAGGGAGTGGCAGTGCCGAGCAATGTCTTTGCGCCGCCATACATCGAGGCAAGGACGATGGCAGCACTGCGGGCATGATAGCGCGGGGCAGGGTCTTGCTGCTTGAATGATGTCTCATGCTCCTCGTCGATAATCACGAGACCCAGGTTTTGGAATGGAAGAAATACTGCCGACCTTGCTCCGAGAATAACGTCATATGGATCGCCCGACATCTGTTTCTGCCATATCTCCACCCTTTCTGCATCCGAGTATTTGGAGTGGTAGATGCCAAGTCGTCGTCCGAAAACCTTCTTGAGTCTCGACATAATCTGCACGGTAAGTGCAATCTCAGGAAGCAGGTAAAGCACCTGTTTCTTCTCGTCGAGTGCATGCTGTATGAGGTGGATGTAGATCTCAGTCTTACCACTGGATGTCACACCATGGAGCAATGTTACGTTATTCTTCATCATTGAGAAGAGAATACCGTTGTATGCTTCAGTCTGAGCAGTACTCAGAGTGTGCATTTTTTCGGGATGAGGATCCCCCGAGTCATTAAGTCTTCCCACTTCCTTCTCGTATGTTTCCAGCATTCCCCTTTTCACCAGCATAGCGATGGTGGTCGATGTAGAGTGGGATGCGTTCATGAGTTCCTCGCGTGTTATCTCTTCGATATTAGCGTGATGTTCAGCCTCGTCCCAATGAGATAGTTGCAGATAACCAAGAAAAGCCGCGAGTTGCTTCTCTGCCCTATTTAGCATATTGATAGCGATATGCAGTGCCTCTACATTTCTGTATTTTTCCCCCAGTCGGATATATGTTTCCGTCTTCGGTTTATATCCCTCCTCAGCTTTGAGTCCAGATGGCATAGCTGCTTTGTATATGTCGCCAATAGGTGAGAGATAATAATCCGCAATCCATTGCCAAAGTTTGAATTGCTTATCGAGTAGCATCGGTTGTTCGTCGGCAATGTCTATAATCTCCTTAGTCTTGTACCCCTTCGGTTCGTTGTCGTGAGTCTTAGCCACAATACCTACATACGTTTTCTTCGGTCCGAAATTCACGAGGACGCGCATGCCGAACATTATCCGTCCCAGAAGTCGTTCAGGGATGGCATATGTGAATAATCCCTCAAGGGGAACAGGTAAGATTATATCTGCGTATTTCATCAGTTGGTATTCCGGACTTTTTACAATAATGTTCTCTCAGCCCAATCTCCGCGGTCTAGGTTTCGATATCCCACAGCCTCTGCGATATGATTGAGTTTCACAGAAGGTGACCCGTCAAGGTCTGCGATTGTGCGTGCTACCTTCAGAATGCGTCCATAAGCACGTGCAGATAGTTTGAGTTTTTCCATAGCCATCCTAAGCATGTCGAGAGATTTCTCGTCGGGTTGTGCAAATTCATGAAGCATGCGCTCTGTCATCTGTGCGTTACAGTGAATGCCGTTGTAGTCCTTGTATCTCTCCTCCTGTATCTTGCGTGCGGCAATCACTCGCTGGCGAATGGCAGAGCTGGGTTCACCAGGCTTCAGATAGGCTAGGTCCTTGAAAGCCACGGGTTGTATCTCGCATTGAATGTCGATACGGTCGAGCAGTGGACCGCTTATCTTGTTCATATATCTTTGTATTTGTCCGGGTGTGCATACGCAGTTGTGCGTTGGGTCGCCATAGTATCCGCAAGGACATGGGTTCATCGAAGCCACAAACATAAAGGAGCATGGATATTCCACGGTGTATTTTGAGCGTGAGATAGTAATCTTGCGGTCCTCTAATGGTTGGCGCATCACCTCAAGCACACTGCGGTTGAATTCGGGCAATTCGTCGCAGAAGAGCACTCCGTTGTGGGCAAGCGATATCTCGCCAGGTTGGGGATTATTGCCACCGCCGACGAGGGCTACGGACGATATGGTGTGATGAGGTGAGCGAAACGGGCGTTGCGAGATAAGCGATGTGTCGCGACTCAGTTTGCCTGCCACACTGTGTATCTGTGTTGTCTCAAGACTTTCAGATAGGGAGAGTGGCGGGAGGATTGATGGCAGGCGTTTTGCCATCATCGACTTACCGCTTCCAGGAGGTCCCACCATAATCAGGTTATGTCCACCGGCGGCAGCTACCTCTAGAGCGCGTTTCACATTCTCTTGTCCCTTCACTTCTGCAAAGTCAAGGTCATACTGGCTTTGCTGCTGATAGAAGACGGCACGCGTGTCGATACGTTCAGGCTTATAGTCATCACTGCCATTAAAGAATTTCACGACATCCGAAAGACTGTCCATACCATAGACATCAAGATTGTTGACCACCGCTGCCTCGCGCACATTCTCACGAGGCACGATAAGTCCGCGGAAATGCTCCTTGCGCGCTCTTATGGCAATGGGCAATGCGCCACGTATGGGACGCAGAGAACCGTCAAGCCCCAGTTCTCCCACGAGCATATACTCACCAAGCCGTTCGCTCTCCACCTTGCAGTCGCCTGCCAATATTCCGATGGCAAGAGGAAGGTCGTAGCCGCTTCCTTCCTTACGTATGTCGGCAGGAGACAAGTTGACGGTTATCTCAGCGATAGGCATTCTGAAACCGATATTAGTGAGGGCGGCTTTTATTCGGTCGTAGCTTTCCTTGATACTGGTGTCGGCCAATCCCGACAAATGAAACATAACGCCACGGTCGATGTTTATTTCGACAGTGACGGTAATGGCCTCAAGGCCCATGACGGCTGCGCAATATGTCTTTACTAACACTGGTCGCTTTGCAAAATTAAAGGATTAAAGAATTAAAGTCCCTTGGTCTTGAATGCCAAGGCATACATTTTCATTTGCTTCATCATCGCCAGCAGACCATTGCTTCGTGTAGGACTGAGGTGATCCTTCAGCCCTATCTGGTCGATGAAGTAGAGGTCGGCATCGATAATTTCCTGAGGAGTATGGTCGGTGAGAACGCGTATGAGCAATGCGATGATACCCTTTACGATGAGAGCGTCACTTTCAGCAGTGAAATGCAGAAGTCCATCCTTATAGTCGCATTGTAGCCACACCCTGCTTTGACATCCGTCGATAAGATTACTCTCCGTCTTGTATTTCTCGTCGAGAGGTGCTTGCTCGTTGCCTAGGTCGATGAGCAGTTGATACTTGTCCATCCAGTCGTCAAAACCGGAGAACTCCTCTATTATCTCGTCTTGTATTTCATTTATTGTCATATTTCAAATAATTATTTATAACATTCAACCTTCAACTTCCATTTTTTTAACTTTTACGCTTCCACAATCTTAAACAGTTTGTCGCTTTGTCTTATTTTTCCAGGAACAGGAATTGACACGTGAGTGCCTTTGGGCGCATAATCCACAGGGTCGAGTTCAAGTCGTATTTCCTTGGCTTCGAGATACATCACTCCCGTGGTAGGACCAGTGACGAGCAGTTTGTCTCCCAACTTAAAGTCGGCAGCCTCTACTGTAAATTCCGCTACCCCCAGTTTGCTGAAGTATTTCACACCCTTGCCTATATACACCTTTCTTTCAGTGGCATTCGACCCGTAGTTTTTATTCCATTCACCGAGAGTTTGTCCTTGGTAGTAACCATCCCAAAATCCACGATTGAACACCGTAGCAAGTTTCTTGTCCCATTCTTCTTTCTTTTCCTCTGTGAATGAACCGTCGAGCACACTTTTGATAGCCTCCTTGTAGGTTTTCACCACGGTATAAACATATTCAGGTCCGCGTGCTCTTCCTTCTATTTTGAACACTCTCACACCAGCCTCCATCATTCTATCGATGAATCTAACCGTTTTAAGGTCTTTCGGACTCATGATATACTTGTTGTCTATCTCCAGTTGGTTGCCTGTTTCAGCATCAGTCACCACGTATGAACGTCGGCATATCTGTATGCATTCCCCACGGTTAGCCGAACGTCCGGCATTTGCCAAACTGAGATAGCACTTGCCGCTGATAGCCATACAGAGAGCTCCATGGCAGAACATTTCTATGCGAATGGGTTGTCCTGATGGTCCGCAGATATTCTCTTGAATGGCGAGTCGGTGAATTTCAGCCACCTGATCCATATTCAGTTCTCGGGCCAGTACCACCACATCCGCAAATTGGGCATAGAATCTAAGGGCCTCGATATTGCTGATGTTGAGTTGGGTGGATAGATGCACCTCCTGTCCTACACTGTTGCAGTATGTCATAACAGCCACGTCACTTGCAATCACTGCAGATATACCTGCTTCATGAGCAGCATCCACAATCTCGTGCATAGTGGGGATATCCTCTCCATAAATGATAGTGTTGACTGTGAGATAAGTCTTTATCCCGTGTTCATTGCATGTAGCAGCAATCTCTCTCAGGTCGTCGATGGTGAATGCACTTGCCGAACCTGCACGCATATTCAGTTTGCCGATGCCGAAATATATCGAGTCGGCACCAGCTTGAATGGCAGCCGCAAGACTTTCCCTTGAGCCTACGGGTGCCATGATTTCATATTGTGATAAATCTTTGTCCATTTCGCTGCAAAGTTAGTGTAATAATGTGTAAATACAAAATAAAAGGGGCAAAACTTTTAATTTTTTCTCTCTATAAAGTATGTTTTCCCAAATTTTGATTATCTTTGCACCGTTAGAATGATGATATATCGACAAGATGAAGCAATATATATGTATGTGTATTTGCATTGTCATGATGTATAGTTGTGGCAAGGCAACAGACCGTCGCATTAGCAAGGACAGTGTGCAGGGAGATTTTCGGATAGAGCATCTTAATGGGATGACTCCCGTGAAGGATCAAGGTGCAGGAAGCTCCTGTTGGGCTTATGCCATGCTTGCAGCCATCGAGACCACCCATATCTCAATGGGCGACTCGGTGAATCTCTCCCCCTCATGGGCTCTGAGGTCAATGATGAAAGAGATGTATATTCGCAATGTGCTCTCTCAAGGAAGTGATAAGGGAAGTGTGAGGGCTACAGGAAAGACCCTGTTGAATATCATTCAGCGCCACGGCATAGTACCCTATGATTCCTATCCCGATCGTGATAAAAAATCCTTGTCTACATCCCTATTGCTCGACAAGACGAGACTCTTGGCATCAAAGGCTGTAAATGCGCGAAAGGGATATTCTATATATATGCCAGCCCTTGAGTCGATGCTCGACGAGAGTCTTGGATATAGTCCCAAGAACGTGTATATGTTGGGAGCCCAATACACTCCGTTGGAGTTTGCTCATAGTGTGTGTCGTCCAGATGAGTATAAAGCCTTAGCCAGTTGCACCCATCATCCTTTTGGTGAGTGGTTTGTGCTTGAAACAGCAGATAATTGGGAGCGCGACATGTATTATAATGTCCCGATAGACACGTTGATGAATTGCGTGGATAAGGCCGTTCGCAGAGGTATGGGAGTGTGTTGGGAAGGTGATATCTCTGAAGAAGGATTCTCTTTCAACAGGGGAACTGCGTCGTTGGATATTCCTCAAGGGAAGGATATTCAGCAGTTGCGTCAGAGGATGATAGAGAACTATACAACAACCGACGACCACTGTATGGCGGTCGTCGGTATAGCACGCAATAAAAGCGGAGATAAATATTACATTATGAAAAACTCATGGGGGAGAAATAATCCTTACGGAGGACTGATGTTTGTGTCGGAAGACTATATGAAACTCAAGACCGTCGCGGTATTTCTTCCCATGAAGTAGTTTCTTGCTATCAGTGGTTTCTTGATTTGTAGTATTATCTTGCCATTAAAGAGCAATGGTTTTTTCAAGTTGCCCAGAATAAGTGTTTATTGAAATATGCACACTGTCCGTCGGGATTGAGTCGCGTGGGATACTGAGGAAATACTGGGTAGAGTATTTCTCCGGCACATCTCCTTGTGAGTGCAGCAGGGTGAGATGAGTGGTGGTGCGTCCGTCGTCGGTCTTGGTGACCTCCGTTCTCAAAAGTCCGATAGTTTGATGAGCGTTCTCTACAGAAGTGTTTCCCACCTTTATCCATATCGAGAGATTGAGAAACGCTCCGTTTCTGCTTCTCCACATACTCTCGAACGTAATCGGGTCGGTAATAACATTCTCCACCGAATCCACCGGAACCAAAGTGGGAACATTCCCAACACTCACTATTTGCACCTTACCATCTCCCACCTTATTATAATATGCTACAGCACGATAAATGGAGTCGGCTGTGGTGATCCATTTGGCAGTAACTGGTTCATCCACAGTGAGTTTGGTGTTGTCGTCGGTCACTATATAGTCGATAGCCTTGTTGGAGTTGGCATGAACCATCATCAAGTCGGCTGTAGTGAGCGAGTTTTCACCGGTTCCTTTGTCATAGTTATCGGTTTCACAAGCACTGAAAAACAATACACTGAAAAACAGTACATGGAATTTGAGTACATTAAATTTCATTTCTTAACTCTTAGTTGATTAAGGGCTGGATTAGCATACATCTTGAGCATAGAGTTCTTTAGGAATTCCACGTCCTTGTTGGGGATAGTGATTTTGTCGAGCTGACCAGCGAGATACTTTTCAAAGCCCACTTTGTCCTCTGCAGAGTAGTGTTCCGCCATACGATTGCCACCCTCGAGCATGTCGATGGCAATATAGTTGTTGGGGAAGAGACGATAATTGGCATGAATACCCTCGTCGATATGTTCGGCAATGATGCGGAAGATGTCAGTCTTGGGAGTGTCATCGGGAATAGCCTTAAGGAAATCGTCGATACAAGGAGCGCAATGATAGTGGATACGTCCTTTATATCCCATGATACCAGTTTGCATGCTCAGTACATCGTCGGCTTTGGTTTTCTTCCATCCCTCCACATCACGCTTGAGTTGGAACTCCTGCGCTTTAAGCCAGTCGCATGGGTCGTATTCATAACTGATAGCTACCGGCACGATATGCAATTGCTGCAGTCTTTCGGTCACCGAACCATTGCCTCCCATTGCCATCATCTTGATAATCGACTCCTGAGTGCGGTCATCACTATCCTTGGCACGTCCCTCACGTTGAGCAATCCAAATATTGTCATGCTTGTCGTTGATGACGAGATTCATGTATTCAGCCATAGTGCGACTGTTGATGAGCATTTCTCTTATGCCTGCACTACGCTTCACGATGAACGACTTGTTAACCCTCACAAGATCCTCGATCCATGGAGCAGCAAGCAAATTGTCGCCAATGGCAATCTCGCAGGTGGTTTTGAATCCCGAGTCGATGAGCATCACGTCGAGCAGTGCGGAGTCGAGCACTATGTCACGATGGTTGCTCACGAAGGTGTATCTGCGAGAGTTGTCGATAGCCGAGATGTCGATGTCGCATCCTTTACTGGCCTTCGAGAGAAGATCCTTGAGGAATGGATAGCAGAAAGCTATCTGAAAATCGAGGTTGGTTGTGCATTGCTTTAGCTTTGCGGCCAATGCCTCAAATGGAATCTGCGGGAAAACTTTTCCCACAACTGCCTTAAACTGCTCATCAGCGATAAGTCGTTGATATACCTGCTGCAGTTCCTCCGGTTCATATGACCGGATGCTGTCAAATTTCTCTGGTATCTTCATAGCAACAAAAATAAGAAGCCCTAATTCCTAATCCTTAAAACTGATTCTCCACGATGTCGGTCAATACATCACTCATCTTGAGTCCAGCAGCTTTCACTTGCTGTGGAATGAAGCTAGTAGCAGTCATACCAGGAGTGGTGTTGATTTCGAGCAAATGAATCTTATCCACCGTCTCGCCATTGCTGCCCTTGCCCTTTCCGATGATATAGTCGATACGTATGATACCATTGCAGTGGAGGATATCGTAGATATGACTTGTGAGCTCAGCCACTCTCTTGGCTGTGTCCTCGCTGAGGCGTGCTGGAGTTATTTCCTGCACCTGTCCGTTGTACTTGGCATCATAGTCGAAGAACTCGTTATTGGTAACCACCTCAGTAGCTGGCAATACAACCGACTTCTCCTTTGTCTTGTAGCATCCGATAGAAATCTCCGTTCCCTCGAGATACTGCTCCACCATCACGTCCGAGCTTTCGAGCATAGCCTTTCTGATAGCAGGAGCGAGCTGATCCTTATTTTTCACCTTCGACACACCGAAGCTACTTCCATCGGCTGCCGGTTTGACGAAGCAAGGCATACCGATGCGAGCTTCCACCTCGTCGTCGCTTACCACCTCTTCATATCCCTTACGTATTAGCAGACTGTCGGCAACGCTCACCCCATATCCTCTGAGATACTGGTTAAGCACAAATTTGTCGAATGTCATAGCTTCCACTAGCACACCGCTTGTGGAGTAGGGAATGCCTACGATGTCGAGATAACCCTGTAGGATTCCATTTTCTCCCGGGGTGCCGTGGATGGTGATATATGCATAATCGAAATAAACGGTCTTTCCGTCTTTCTTGAATGTAAAGTCGTTGAGGTCGATTTTCGACGATGTACCATCGCCGAGATCGACGTGCCAGTCAAGTCCCTTGATATCCACGATATAGATATCATATCTGTCTTTGTCGAAGAAAGAGTATAGACCCTGGGCAGAGCGCAGCGATACGTCGTGCTCCGATGAATCGCCACCGCAAATGATGGCTACTGTTCTTTTTGTCTGTACCATAATAATATATATATAATATGAACTATAATTCTTTAATAATTTAATTCTTTAATTTCCATAGATGGCATCCCATTTCTGAATCAGCTTTTCCATGTCGTCGGGCAGTGGAGACGTGAAGTCCATCTGCTTGTGGGTAGTAGGATGCACGAATCCCAATGTGCGTGCGTGCAGAGCCTGACGTGGACATAGTTTGAAGGCATTGTTCACAAACTGTCGATAGCTTGTTGTGCGTTCTCCCCTGAGAATCTCGTTGCCCCCATATCTCTCGTCGCTGAAGAGAGGGTGACCAATGTGCTTCATGTGAGCTCTTATCTGATGGGTTCGTCCTGTCTCGAGAATACACTCCACAAGTGTGACATACCCAAATCGCTTTATCACTTTATAGTGGGTGACAGCGCTTTTGCCGATGTCGCTCCCCACGGGGAACACTGCCATGCGCAGTCTGTCCTTAGGGTCACGCCCGATATTTCCTTCTATTGTCCCGTTGTCCTCCACAAAGTTTCCCCATACCAAAGCGTTATATTGCCGGTGAGTGGTTTTGTTGAAGAATTGCGCTCCGAGAGATGTCTTTGCATCAGGAGTCTTCGCCACCACGAGCAGTCCACTGGTGTCCTTGTCAATTCTATGCACGAGTCCCACTTGTGGGTCGTTGGGGTCGTAGGACGGCAAGTCTCGCAAGTGCCATGCGATGGCGTTCACCAATGTTCCGGTGAAATTGCCACATCCCGGGTGCACCACCATTCCTGCTGGTTTATTGATCACCATCAGGTCGTCGTCCTCATATACGATGTCGAGTGGTATGTCCTCAGGTTCGATAGATGTCTCGAATCGTGGTCGGTCGAGCATCAGAGTCACCACATCCCCAGGTCTTACCTTATGGTTGCTCTTCACCGGTCGGTCGTTGACGTGCACGTATCCCGCGTCGGCAGCCTTCTGTATCCTGTTGCGCGACGAGTGTTGCAACTTTTCACACATGAATTTATCGACTCTTGTTGCCACCTGTCCTGGGTCAACCTCAAATCGGAAGTGTTCATATAGTTGTTGCTGTCCCTCGTCTATTTCGTCGTCTATATATTCGTTGAAATTGTCTTCTGCCATTTCCATATATGTTCGTTATTCAGGTATGGTCCCTGTCATTCAGGCATTGTTACCTCTTCAAAGTCATCAACAGCAGATTGGTCGGAAGTGATTTCTACGGGTTCGCCATATTCCATCCCTGGTCCGATGTCCTCATATTCTCCATTCCCTACCATTAGCGTCAGTGGTAAGTCGATGGATATCCTGTCGCCTGCGCTCACCCTTCGTCCTCTGCATAATAATCCATATACCCAGTCCTTCTCACCAGTCACGATTTTCGGTTCTAGCAGTTTGAATCCCAAAGCCGTCAGTTTGGCAGTAGCTTCGCGCACACTGCTATTGTCGATAATATCGGGGATAGCGACTGTGGGAGACGAAGGCGAATTTACGGTGACATATATTGTATGTCCCATCTTCACGCTTGTTCCCTCTCCTGGGCTCTGGGCTAAGATGCAGTCGGCAGGCATTCTCTTGTTATATCCCGAGTCGCTCACCATGATGCGCAATCCGTTGCGGTCAAGCAAGTTGGCAGCATTGTTGAAGGTCATCCCCGTGATGTTGGGCACAGGCACACCTTCCCCGTGGTGGGTGTAGATGTCAAGTCCAAACTTCACTCCCACGCATAGCAGCACTACCGTTATGGCCATCGCCAAGAGGTTGCTCCAAAGGTATTTGCTCTTAAACTTTCCGAAGAATTCCTTAGATTCCATCTTATGTCGTATATTATATGTGCAA
>SAMEA3663103__coassemble_418_pt1 | contig 20341 bp, 10 predicted proteins | sample SAMEA3663103__metabat2_low_PE_014 | metagenome-assembled genome bin SAMEA3663103 (sample SAMEA3663103) | pig gut metagenome | biome: pig gut; feature: pig-associated habitat; material: faeces | place: France | collected 2012 | reverse complement strand
CTGGCGACCTGTCACTTGGCGACACTTTCTCTCCCGACTATCAAAATCTGTAAATAAATAAAAAACATAATTATGAAAAAGCTACTAATCACGACAATGCTGACGGTTACTTGCATATTTGCCGTCAATGCAAAGGAATTAAAAGTGACATCACCTGACGGGCGACTCGTTGTCACGCTTAACGACAATGGAGGCATCCCTGTCTATTCTGCCACTTACGATGGAAATGAGGCTATAAAGCCATCGAGACTGGGACTGATTACCAATGTGGGTGATTTCTCCGCGGGACTGACCTTCAAAAAGTCGAAGACCCACGAGGTAAACGACAGCTACAGTATCCGCAACATCAAGGCGCGCAACGTGGAATATCGTGCAAATGAACTCAACGCAACATACGCTGACAGCAAGGACCGCGAGATTACAGTCACATTCCGCGTTTCGGACAACAACATCGCTTTCCGCTACTCCATGCCTCAATGGGGAGAAACGGCAAGTATCATCGTAAAGAGTGAGGCTACGTCATTCTCTCTTCCCGATGGAACCACCTCTTTTTTATGTCCACAGTCGAGTCCGATGGTGGGATGGATGAGAACAAAACCGAGTTATGAGGAGGAATATAAGCCCGACGCACCGCTGACAGATAAATCGGCGTATGGTGAGGGATATACATTTCCTTGTCTGTTTAAGGTGGTCCCACAGGCGGGGATGCACAATGCTATATGGGTTCTGATTTCTGAAACTGGTGTTGACGGCAAGTATGTAGGTAGCCACTTGAGTGATTACCACATTGCTAAACCCTCAACCGAGTGGCAGGGGGGCTTCTACAAGATTGCCTTCCCTATGGCTGGAGAGGCCAACGGACACGGTACGACGGATGCTGCACTTGCACTGCCAGGAAGCACTCCATGGCGCACAATCACCGTGGGCAACAACCTCAAACCTATTGTTGAGACCACTATTGCTACGGATGTTGTTGAACAGAAATATGACGCTTCCATCGAATATCGCCCCGGACGCTACACTTGGAGCTGGCTGATCTGGCAGGACAACTCCATCAATTATAACGACCAAGTGAAGTTTATCGACTTGGCTTCTGCCATGGGGTATGAATATGTGCTTGTGGATAACTGGTGGGATAAGCAGATAGGCAAAGACAAGATTGTGGAACTGAGCAAATATGCACAGAGTAAAGGCGTGAGTCTGATGCTATGGTATAACAGTAATGGAGCATGGAGCGACGCACCCCAAACCCCGAAGCAGTGCATGAACACTACCCTCGCCCGCCGCAAGGAGATGGCTTGGCTGAAAAGCATAGGCGTGAAGGGTATAAAGGTGGATTTCTTTGCTGGCGACAAACAGCACACCATGCAACTCTATGAGGACATACTGACAGATGCCAATGACTTTGGTATTCAGGTGATATTCCACGGATGCACACTGCCCCGCGGTTGGGAGAGAATGTATCCCAACTATGTGGCAAGTGAAGCGGTGCTGGCATCTGAGAACACCTTCTTCAATGAGCATCACGCCATCAATGAAGGCTTCGAACTCACCATGCACCCCTTCTGCCGCAATGCCGTGGCATCAATGGACTGGGGAGGCACTATCATGAACCGATATATGTCGCCCGACAACAAGAGCAGACATCGCCGATATACTTCGGATATATTCGAAATGGCCGCTTCCATCGTGATTCAGACGAGCGTTCAATGCATCGCAATGCAACCGAACAACCTTAGCGACCTGCCCCTGATGGAACTCGACTTCCTGCGCGAAGTGCCCACTTCATGGGATGAAACCAGATATATCGATGGTTATCCAGGTAAATATATTGTAATGGCACGCCGCAGTGGAGACAAATGGTATATCGTAGGACTGAACGCCACCAAGGAACCGCTGAAACTCGACATTGACCTCCCGATGTTTGCAGAATCGACACCTTCGTATTACTACGACAAACCATCAAAGAAGAGCCTTTGGCCTGAATCTACACTCGGAAAGATTAAGGTGGACACCAAGGGTAAGGCAAAAGTAACCATCCAACCCAACGGCGGAATAATAATAAAATAATGTCGCATCGACTATAACACATCGATGAAATCGAAGGTTTTTATCATAATATTCACAATGGTCAGTCTTGTCATTCATGCCAATGGCAAGATTGACCATCGTGCGTTTATGTATGATCACCTTGGAACAGAAAACGGGCTCAGCAGTCAAAGAGTATATTCGATTGAGGAGGACAAGTATGGAGGAATATGGATTGCCATCAAGAATGGAGTGGCAAGATATAACGGTCGAACACTGACTAACTATACACTTGGCGAGGCAGACAAAAGAAGTGACACTGGAGGAATGGTAATCAAGTTGACCAAAGATTCAGAAGATAATATTCTTGCTTACAATAATAAAGGAGAAATCTTCAAATATTCTGAATATCTCGACCGCTTCATTCCCATTGCCCTGCAGTTTACAAAAAGAATTAATGAAATAAAAAAACATGGCAGTGGACTCATACTGCAAAATGTAGTGGTTGATAAAGAGAACAACCTTTGGGCAGCGACAAGCAAGGGCATTTTCTTCGTTTCCATCGATGGAAAGGCCATAAAACGCCATTTCGACAAACTTAATGTAAACCGTTCCGTTATCGTGGGGCAACATCTTATTATATGCACCACATCCGGCGTCAGGCTTATTGACCGAAAAACGGGGAAACACATCCGCACCTTGTACAACAGAAATACCGAGAGTGCGTTTGTTGATACACAATACCATCGTTTGTGGCTTGGTACATTCAACCAGGGAGCTGTAATCATCGACATGAAGACCTGGAAGAAGATTGGAACAAGAATGGAAAGCATTCTTCCCCATACACCAGTAAGGGCTATTGAGATTCTGAACGACACTACAATCATGCTGGGTATCGATGGAAACGGAGTATATATAGCCAACAGGAAAGGTAATGACGTACGTTTGCTATGGAATGACGATGAAACGACTGACAATGTCATTCACGGTAATGGAATATATGACATTTTGCGGGATAAACGAGACAATGTCTGGATAGGTAGCTATAGCGGTGGTATTGACATCGCATATCCCACTGGCAGTGTAATGACATCATTTGAGCACAAACGAGGTGTTGACCAGTCGTTGATAAACAATGGTGTAAATGACGTGTTGGAAGTGGACGACCGTCTGTATTTCGCCACTGATGGCGGCATCAGCATACTCAACCGAACAACCCGTCATTGGACTCACACTCTTATAGGTAAAGTAGTATTGACACTTTGCAATACAGGCAAAGACATACTTGCAGGAACATACGGAGACGGTGTGTTCAGACTGACACCAGAGGGGCACTTTAATCAGATATACAATACAGACAATAAAACGCTTGACACCGACTATGTATATAGCATTCATCTCGACCCTCGAAACAACATTTGGATAGGCTGCCTAGACGGACCGTTGGTGCAGATTGACGGGAATAAGACATATAAATATAATATCGTTACCGTTGAGAGTATATCCGACGCTCCTAACGGAAAGATAGCTGTATGTACTGCAACCGGGTTTTATATTGTTGACCCTGTCGCCCATACATATTCGTATCACCTCGGTTTTGAGGAATGTAAGGACAGGGATATTAACAATTATATCCGTTCCATACTTTTCAATAATGACGGAACCGCATGGGTTGCCACCGACGGTGGCGGATTATATCTTTATAATATCAAGACACGAAAGCTCCGTACAATAACAATGTCTAATGGATTGCCATCGAACAGTGTAAGTGCCATTTGCTTCGATGAAATGGGCAGAATTATCGCAAGTACGGATGCAGGACTCGCCATTGTTTACCCCAAGACAATGGAGGCTATCAATATCAACTTTATCGAAGGGGCAAATCGTGAATACAACAGGGCTGCAATGGAAAAGACTCGCTCAGGACGAACAGTTTTCGGTAGCAACAGTGGAGCTGTGAGCATCAACCCCCAACTAATCGACAAACTCGAATATGATGCCCGGATAAGATTCTACAACATTATCATAAACTCAGAAGAGCAAATCGAAGATTCGAAGATAATCTCGCTCAATAAGCAAATCAAGGAGGGAAATATTCATTTGGGCTACAATGACAATTCTTTTAGTGTATCATTCGAGAGCATTTGCTACAGATACAGTAAGGACATCGACTACCAATATTTGCTAAAAGGATTTACTGAGGTGTGGAGCATCCCCTCACACAACAACACAGTGCAATTCACTAATCTGCCTGCCGGAAAGTATAAATTAAAGGTGAGGGCCATAAGCCGCAACAACAAGAAAGTGCTCGACGAAAAATACATTGAAATAACTGTGGCACAACCTTGGTGGAACTCAATATGGGCGTGGATTGTATATCTGACGGCATTAATTGCCATAACGTATCTTATAGTAAAAATATATAGAGACCGACTTGAAAGGAAGTACTTTAACGAAAAAATTGATTTCTTCGTTCATGCGGCACATGATATACGCACACCTCTCAGTCTGGTGCTTGCTCCACTATCGAATATCGCTGCCGACAAACAACTCAGCGACAATAGTCGTAAATGCCTTGATATTGCCATAACAAATGGTGACAAATTGTCGAACATGATAAGCGAACTGCTCGACTTCCAAAAGTCAGACGTGGCAAACAACCCGATGAAACCGATAGAAGTGAGGGTTATCACCATTCTTGAAGGCATTGTAGATAAGTTTTGCATAATGGCGAAGGACAAACATATCGCTATAAATATTACGGAATGTCCACAAGACATTATTGTCAGTATTGACTATAAACTCTGTGCAAAACTGTTTGACAACCTTCTGTCCAATGCCATAAAATATACCCCCGTTGGTGGTCGCATCGAATTGAGTGCACGCACGGAGGGGAATAAGGTTAAGATTGACGTTAAAGACAATGGCATCGGCATACCCAAATCTTCACAGAAGAATATATTCAATAACTTCTTCAGAGCGGAGAATGCAGAAACCTCAAACATTATTGGAACGGGGCTGGGATTAATGCTTGCCCGCCGAATTACATCATTGCATAAAGGTGAGCTCTCATTCAGTAGTGAAGAAGGAAAGGGCAGCATATTTACTGTTACATTGCCGATAATTAGACGTGACTCTGCCAGAATGAATCCGGACATAAAATCAGACGTACAAGTGAATAATGAACATTCAACCGACATCATCCTATTTGTGGATGACAATGCCGACTTGCGCTCATATTTCCAGATGTCATTTTCGGCAGATTATAAGGTTATCACCGTTGAAAACGGCAAAAAAGCGCTCGATTATCTCAAAGACAACGAGTGCGACATTGTTGTTTCGGATGTTATGATGCCTGAGATGCAGGGCGACGAACTATGCCGCAGGATAAAGGAAAACCACGACACATCATGGATGCCTGTGATACTGCTTACGGCAAAGGCAAGTAAGGACTTTATTATCGACGGTCTTGAAACAGGTGCTGACGACTATATCACCAAACCATTCGACACCGAGATACTCAAGAGCAAAATAGAAACTACCCTCGCTAATCGACGCAGGATGAGCGAATACTACAAAAACAGAGTTGATAATATCATAACAGAAGGAAAGGCTGTACAACAAGACATCAATACCCCAGAAACCAACGAAGACAGTGACTTTATTGACAAAGCCACAGCTATTGTCATGGAAAACATGGGAGATACCGACTTCGGCATCGACAATCTTTGTCGCGAGATGGCAATGAGCCGCACACTCTTCTATGGAAAGATTAAGGCACTCACTGCACAGACTCCACAGGATTTTATAAGGAACATTCGACTACAACGTGCCGCCAATCTGCTGCGCGAGGGTAAACAGATTCTCGATGTTTGTGCCATCTGCGGCTTTACCAATAGTAAGCATTTCAGTACTGTTTTCAAAAAACAATTCGGTGTCTCACCTAGCAAGTTCTAATAATCACATCATCAGTGTGTGCGTGAACACCATGATTTGATAGATTAGAAACCCAAATTATCAGTATTCAAACCCTGGTTTTAAATTTTCTCTGTACATTTGCAGCGAAATTTAAAACCAAAAAAAACATGAAAGTATTATTATCTATTGTATTGGCAACTATGTTTGTCACTACAACAAGTACAGCTCAAATCAAAGCAAAGGACTGGAATGGACAAATCAAAGCCGGTTGGAACTTAGGCAACCAATTTGAATGTTCTGCTCCCGGACAAGATGGTGAATCAATGGCTATCGGCAATCCTGACGATGCCGACAATGCCGAAACGGCATGGGGCAACCCTAAGGTGACCAAAAAGGTGATTAAGGCAGTGAAAGATGCAGGATTTGATGCAATTCGCATCCCCATCAGATGGCAGTGCCACATCACCAACGACAAGGCCATGTCGGTGAGCAAGACATGGATGGCTCGTATCAAGGAGGTGGTTGACTGGTGTCTCAGCTACGACTTGAAAGTGATCATAAATGTTCACCATGAGAAATGGCTCGAAAGCCGACCTTATTATAAATATAAGGATGAGAACTGCCAAAAGTTGGCGCTGTTATGGAATAATATCGCTACCGAGTTTAAGGATTATGACTACCGTCTCGCCTTCGCCGGACATAACGAGGTGCATGTTCCTGGATTCTGGGGTGCTCCAACAGAGGAGAACCTAGCTGTTCAGAATGCCTACAACCAGGTGTTCGTGGATATGGTGCGTGCCACTGGCGGAAAGAACGACAAGCGCCATCTGATGGTGCAAACCTACGTGTGCAATCCTGATTTCGGTATCAACAACGGACAGTTTATCGTTCCTCAGGATATTGAGGGCAATGGCAACGACTATATGAGCGTGGAGTTTCATTTCTACAATCCCTACGATTATTGCGGCGAATGTAAGTACTATTGGTGGGGCGAAGCATATAAGCAATATGGCGAGATTTCACCGAGCAACGAGAAAACTTTGACCGATTTCTTCGATAAGGTGGAAAAGACATGGGCATCTCAGGGACTTGGCATTTGCATCGGCGAATGGGGTGTTACCGACCACTACAAAGGAAGCGACATCGACCGCATGCACGAGAATATGACATATTATTGCAAAACCTTCGTCACCGAGGCACGCAAACGAGGTTTTTCCACCTTCATTTGGGACAACAACACATTCGGAAGTGGAACAGAGAAATTCGGAATCTTCGACCGCAACCGTGGTATGAAGGTTAAGGCCCCATGGATTATTAATGGAATTATCAACTAATAAAATCAATTTTAAATGAACAAGAAACAATTACTATTATGCCTATTAGCCATAGGCATGACGGCGATTCCTTCACTTGCCAACAGCTCTCATTCAAGTGAGGCAGCAAGAGGAATCAAAGCAGCTCCCGACAACAAAGTTGTCAAAGGAACTGTAACTGACAAAACAGGACCTCTGATTGGTGCCACTATAAAAGTGGCAGGAACAAACAATGGTACAGTGACTGATTTCGAAGGTAATTTCTCTATTCAATGTGCCCCTGGCGCTACACTCGAGATCTCTTACGTAGGATATAAGACTAAGACCATGAAGGCTCAGAATGGCATGAGCGTCATTCTCGAAGAAGACGGGAAGGTACTCAACGAGGTTGTTGTAACAGCTCTCGGAGTGAAGCGCGACCGCAAGGCTCTTGGTTATGGTCTCTCGGAGGTAAAGGGTGAGGAACTCACCAAGGCTAAGGAAACTAACGTTATCAACTCTCTTTCGGGCAAGGTGGCAGGTCTTGTGGTACAGAATACTGCCGGTGGCGCATCTGGTTCCACTCGTGTTCTTCTTCGTGGTAACACCGAGATGACAGGTAATAACCAACCGCTATATGTAGTGGATGGTGTTCCATTGGACAACACCAACTTCGGTTCGGCAGGCACTGAAGGCGGATATGACCTCGGCGACGGAATCTCAGCCATCAACCCCGACGATATCGAGACAATGACAGTACTTAAGGGTCCGGCCGCATCGGCTCTCTATGGTAGCCGTGCCTCTCACGGTGTAATTCTTATCACCACCAAAAAGGCCGACAAGGACAAGTTGTCTGTGGAATACAACGGTTCGTTCACCTTCGACACCCAGCTTGCAAAATGGGATAACATACAGCAGGTATATGGTATGGGTAACAATGGTAAGTACTCTCCCACTGCCACCACAGGCACCAATATGAGTTGGGGACCAAAGGCCGACTACTTCACCATGAACTATTTCGACGGTGAAGAGCGTCAGTTTATGATATATCCAAACAATGCCTCCGACTTCTTCCGTACAGGTTTCACCACACAGAACACTGCTATCATCTCGGCAAACAGCGGAAAGACTGGTATGCGCTTCTCTGTCACTGACATGCGCAACAAAGACATTCTGCCAAATACGAACATGAACCGCGACAACTTCAACCTGAGAGTAAACACATCGCTCGGGAAGGTGGATTTCGACTTCACAGCCAACTACACACGCGAGAACGTGAAGAACCGTCCGGCTCTTGGCGACTCACAGAGCAATGTGGGCAAGAACCTTATGACCCTTGCCAATACATATAATCAGATATGGTTGAAGAACTACGAAACGATAAATGGCGAGTATGCCAACTGGAATGGTCTCGACCAATACAACCGCAACCCATACTGGGATTTGTACAAAAACCAAAACAAGTCGGATAAGGATGTCTTCCGCTTCACTGCCAAGGCTATCTATAATATTGATAAAAACCTGAAAATACAAGGAACTATCGGTACTGACATAAACGACATGAATTTCCAAGACTATATTGCACGTACAACACCTGGAAAATCTGCCGGTCAGCTACAGGAAAGCGTATTCAAGAACCGCACTCTCAATGCCGAGATCCTCGCACTTTACAACAACCAGTTTGGTAGTTTCGACGTTAATGCCACACTCGGCGGCAATATCTTCAGAGTAGATAACAAGACCACTATCTTCACAGGTCTTGGCGAGCAGATGCCTGGTGTGATTGCCATTATGAATTATCAGGAGCAGAGTGTTCAGCAAAATACATATAAGAAGCAGATTAATTCTATCTACGGTAGTGCCAGCATTGGTTACGACCACACATATTACCTGGAAGGAACGGTGCGTGGCGACAAGTCATCAACCCTGCCCACATCCAACAACACCTACATCTATCCGTCGGTATCGGCAAGTTGGGTATTCTCGGAGTATCTGAAGAACAAGAACATCATCAACTATGGTAAGTTCCGTGCTTCATGGGCAAAGGTAGGTAGCGACACCGACCCTTATCAGCTTGCCCTCAACTACTCTACTGGCAAATATTCATACTCCGGTTTCACCATCGGTATGATAAACAACAACACCCAACCGAACAAGGATCTGAAGCCTACAATGACAACATCCTACGAATTGGGTCTGGAGATGAAGTTCTTCCACAACCGTCTGAGTCTTGACGTAACATACTACAACCAGTCATCAAAGAACCAGATTATCGGTCTTGCATCGTCGTCAACCTCTGGCTACAACTATCGCCTTATCAATGCAGGAGAAATTCAGAACAAAGGTATAGAAATAGCCCTGAATGGGCGTGCCCTTCAGATAAAGGACTTCGCCTGGGACTTCGGTATCAACTTCTCAAAGAACAGCAACAAGGTTAAGTCGTTGACCGATGGAATGGACTATTTTGAGATTGAAAAGGCAATGTGGTGCAACGTGTCAGTAGGCGCCGAGGTGGGCAAAAACTTCGGTTCCATCGTCGCTCCCGACTTCAAGCGCAATGCCAATGGTGACATATTGATCAATGGTGAGACTGGTATGCCTATCTATGACGAGACACCTCGCACCATAGGTAATGCCACATGGGACTGGACAGGTGGATTCTATCACACATTATCATACAAGAACTTCCGTCTTTCTGCAGCATTCGACGTCAAGGTGGGTGCTGACATCTTCTCAATGTCAATGCGCTCGGCATTCCAGACAGGAAAAGCCCCCGAGACACTCGAAGGCCGTGCAGAATGGTACAGCTCAGAAGAGATGCGCATGGCTGCCGGTAAGACCATTGATGAATGGCGCGCCATGGGCAACTGCAAGGGATTCCTCGCACCAGGTGTCATAGAGAATGCCGACGGCACATTCCGTCCTAACGACATACCCATCGACCCACAGACATATTGGGAGAGTGTATCACGCAATGCACCAAGTATGTTCGTTTATGACAATTCATACGTGAAGTGCCGTGAAATAACATTCGGTTATACATTCCCCGAGAAGTGGTTGGGCAAATATGTGAAAGGACTCAACGTGTCATTCGTTGCACGCAACCCATTTATCGTGTGGAAGAATATTCCCAACATCGACCCCGATTCAGGCTACAACACATCGGGCATGGGCCTCGAATATGGTTCACTCCCATCGCGCCGCAGTTATGGTCTTAATGTTAATATGAAATTCTAACATCTCAGCAGACAATGAAAAAGAAACTATATATAATGTTGCTTTCTGCCCTCACATTGGGCGGCACATTCACTTCATGTAGTGACAACCACATGGAGAGTGTAAACACTGATGACACAAAATCGCCGACTATCAACCCTAATGCACAGTTGACGACGGCATTGTTGCAGACTTACGGCGACTTCGGACTGATGGACACATACCGCAGTTATATCACCGGATTCACACAATACTTCGCCGGAGGTTGGAACGTATCTTTCTATGCCGGGGCAGTCAACCCCGACAATGACCAGATGCGCCTTATCTGGGACCAGTACTACTCTGTTGGCATAAAGAACTTGGTTGATGCTATCCACAACTCCAAGGATATGCCCAACACGAATGCCGCCCTGCGCATACATCGAGTGTATCTCATGTCGATACTTACCGACACTTACGGAGATATACCTTGCTCAGAGGCTGGACTTGGTTTCATCGAGGGTATCTCTAATCCCAAGTATGACAAACAGGAGGATATCTACAACTGGTTCTTCGCCGAATTGAAGGACTGTGTGTCACAACTCGGCACTGGCTCTGACCGCATCAGCGGCGACGTGACAAGTCTGAACGGCGACACAGATTTGTGGAAGAAATATGCAAATTCGCTGATATTGCGCTTTGCTATGCGCATATCAGATGTCAACCCAGCACTGGCACAGCAGGAATTTGAGGGTGTCTTGGCATCTGAATCTGGATATATCAGCAATTCTAATGAGAATGCATACGTGAAGTATCTGGATGCTCCATTTACATTGTATGATGGTTCGCGCGACCTTGACTTCCGAGCCAATGCACTTAGTGCGATTCTCTATGGCCAGGATCCTACATCTCCTACATTCGTATGCTCTACATTATATAATATGCTAAAGGACAACAACGACCCTCGCCTTCTTAAGATATGTCGCAACTATATCAATACCACACGCAGCGAGACCAAGCCCGAAGGATGTTTTGATGTAACCGACGACATGATTGCTTGGGAAAACGCCGGAGGTACTGGTGTGCAAGCTAATGACCCGGGAGCTGCATGGTGGGACCAGTGGCCTACTGTTCCTGCAACATCAGAGATTCCTACTCTCCAACAGCTTGTGAACAACTATCCTGACAAGGGTTACGACCAGAGCAACTATCCTGCCCGTATGACACGTCCCTTCCTTGCCTTGGCATTCGAACAGCCTAACTGTCCCGGTATTCTCATCACTTCTGCCGAGGTTGAATTCCTGCTCGCCGAGGCTGCTACCAAAGGATGGGCAGTGCAGGGAGATGCAGAGAGTCATTATGAGGCAGGCATCAGGGCTGCCATGCAATTGCTCAACGACTGCTATGACATCGTTGGCAAGATTTCTGAGACGGATATCAACGACTACATCGCTGCCAATCCTCTTGGCGACAATCCCAAAGAACAGATCAACAAGGAGGCTTACATCCTTCATCTGACAAACCCTGCCGAAGCATGGGCAAACCTGCGTCGATCTGATTATCCGGTACTTCAGGATAGAGCCAAGTTTGGCAATTTCACATATACCTGTGTAGATGGATTCAACACTCCCGTACGCCTCAAGTATCCTAATCTCGAGGCTAAGTACAACAGTGTCAACTACAAGGAGGCTATCGAGCGCCTTGGTGGCACTGACGACTGGCACAAACGAATGTGGTGGGATGTTGCTGAACAAAACTTTCAATAAGTTGAAGATTGAATATTGAAGATTGAAGATTAAAGATTGAATAATTATGAAAAAAATATATTATCTCGCGATACTTATTCTGCTTATGACAGGCAATATCGCACTTACAAGCTGTAGCTCTGACGACGCACCGTTCATCACAGCCAACGAGGACGATGAGCCCCGAATCCTCGACCCCTATTTCCCCGACTGGACAAATGGCGAGCCGGGAGAGTTTAAGAACATCACTCGTGATGTCAATCTGGAAGCCTACGTAATAGTGACTCCGTCTGAATTCACTACAGTAAAGTGGTATATCGACGATGTGGAGGTTGCAGAAGGACTTAATATCGACATTCCGCTTATTGCCGGAAACTATATGTTGAAAGTGGTGGCAACTACGACAAAGGGAAAGAGCACTTCAAGAACAGGACGCGTGGTGGTACGACCTTGTGCAGGCGACCCCGTTCCAGGAAAGGACATCTACGACCTTCAGGTGCGTCCGGGTTCAAAGGCAAAGTTACATGGAAGCAACATGGATAAGGTGACAAAGATTGTATTGGGTGAAACCGAGGTGCCTGTTACATTTGTTGACAAAGGAGAGGAGAGCTATGTGGAATATGAAGTTCCCAATCTCCCTCTCGGCACCTATAAAGTGAAGCTTATTGACGCAGAAGGTATGGTATATGGCGGCGGGAGTATTGAACTCTCCAATGATGTACCCGAAATCAAGGAGAACATCCTTTGGGAAGGTCATCACTATGTGTCATGGGATCTTCCCGACGGCGATCCCAACAAAACATTCAACCTCCTCTCCAAGGAGCAATTCTTAGGTATTGCCGTCGGCTCAAAACTCATCATTACATACTCGCTCGAACCATCAGCTGAATATCATCAGATGCAGCTCACTACCGCATGGTGGACAGAACTGCCTGGTACCTCAAAGGTGGATCTTGCCGAGGACGGAACAATCGAATTAGTAATTAGTCAGGAAATCATTGACCTTGTTAATCAGCAAGACGGATTCCTCTGCGTAGGCCATGGATATTATGTAGATAAGATAACAGTTGAATAGAAAAAAAATGTAAATTTAGATTATTTAGGTAGTTTTTTTGGTTTTGATTTACAACTATCTAGGGGTGGATTGTCGGGAGACAACCCACCCCATTTTTTCTATTTACTGAATCGTTTCATCAAAAAAATATTCTATTATTTTGTTGTTTCAAAAATAATTAGTACTTTTGCCCACATATATTAATTAAATCTATGGAATAGAAGAAAGACTTATGATTAAAACATATATTTCCAAACGAGACCGGGAGGCAATAGTGGCCCTCACCATTATCATCCTTATTGGGTGCGGCTTTCTATGGCTTCTCGGTGAATACGGCAAGAAGCAGAAACCAGAAGAGGTCGTTGAGAAAAAGGGCAATGAGGGCAAAGCGCAATATTATGCTTCGGAACAAAATTCCGAAAAACTATTCTGCTTCGACCCCAATACAGCTGATAGCACTACCTTATTGAAACTCGGACTCCGCCCATGGCAGGTGAGGAACATATACAAATATCGCTCGCACGGCGGAATATACAAGAAACCCGAAGACTTTGCCCGACTTTACGGTCTTTCTGCACATAAATACAAACAACTTCTCCCATATATACGTATTGCTGAAGAATATAGCATGTCTGCTGCTGAATATGTAAAGCGCTACAATCCTTCTTTCAATAATTCGAGGGAAAATAACTATGAAAAAAAAGGTGTGGTATATGAGGAAAAGGCTGCAAGACCTGACTATCAGAGAAAAATATCCATTGGCGAACATATTACACTGAACACTGCCGACACCACGCAACTCAAGCGAGTGCCTGGTATCGGCAGTGGATATTCAAAGGCAATAATACGCTACGGAGAGCGTCTTGGGGGATATGTCAGTGTCGATCAACTCGATGAAATCGAGGGTTTTCCTACTGAAACCAAGCAATTTTTCATTATCGACAATCCCACGCCTCATAAATTGAATGTGAACACCATGACCTTGTCGGAACTAAAACGGCATCCTTACATTAACTTCTATCAGGCCAAGGCAATCACCGATTATCGTCGCATTCACGGACATATCAGCAGTCTGCAACAGCTCTCCACCCATCCCGACTTTCCCGAGACGGCAATCAAAAGGCTATTGCCTTATGTTGCATACTAAAATTTCACTTCTTCCCATCTGAAGACGGGACCGTTCTTGCGGTCGGGGTCGGCACCACGGATGTCGGCACCATAAGGAGCTCCCGTGCCAGGATAAAGTCCTATCATACGGTTGGTGTGCAGAGATAGAAGCATACACTCAGAGCGAAGCATATCCTGCCAAAGGATGATACTTCCCTCACTCTCCTTCTTCATAAAACGCACATCGGCAGAAAGGCCCTCACCTACAACAGTCAGGAATCCAGCTCCGTTCATTGCCTCAAGGACTACACGCCCCTTACCTCTATCATGAACCCGGAACTGGCTGGCACCGCTGTTATACTCTCTTGAGTCCTTACCACACATGTGGAGCATGCCCTGCTTGTGGACAAAGGCATAAGAACCATCGTTAAGATTGCAAAGACGGATTACCTTACCAATCGGCAGGTTGCCCGAGCGGTCGGCCATAGGCTCATCCACTTGCCAATCATCAAATGCTGCCACACCTCCTTGTTTACCCAAAGTGTTATATGCAAACATCGAAAGGCGAGCTCCTTGGAAGGTCTTGAGCTGATAGGGCATGAGAATCTCACCACCCATCTGCTTAAATTCCTTACCGTCAATACTATATAATAATGTACCCGTAGCATTGTCGAAATCACCCGTCATACGTAGAAAAACCTTTGTGGCACTGAGATTGGCGACCTCGGTCTTATTGCCATTCTGGTCATACCATTTGAGCCTCAACGATTTTCCCGACTTCTCGACACCAATATAGGCGTATGGCATATTGAGCACTGCAAGACCGGCAATGTCTCCATCCTTGAGTTTGGAGGCATCGAGGGTAACAGTAGTCGTAGATACGGGGCCGATAGCTCTTTGGGTGAGGGTATTGCGTGCCCACAGATAGTCTTTGGCAGGCATGGCAGTGATATTAAGACGTCCACCCTTTAGCGACCACTTACCAGCAATCGGTTCGTGATTCCACTGCCATATCGGTTTCAGTGTCTTTCCGCTGAAATCATCGCAGCGGTCATAAGGAGCGAATTTCTCATTCCTCATTCCTAATTCCTCATTCCCCACGTTCGGCTTAAACCACGTTCTGGGTCCACGTCCGAGATTTCCCGGAATTCCAAAATAAGGATAATTATCCTTCCAAGTGACAGGCACAAGACATACCGTGCGCCCCACGGCATTGAAATCGAGCATCGATACAGCCCACCATTCTCCGCTCTGAGTTTGCACGATTCCTCCTTGATGAATGGTGGCGCAACCCATATAGTTGCCAGCACCATTGGATACATCAAAATTAAATCCAGCCTCCGGGACAGGAGAACCAAGTCCTACATTAAGCACCGATTTTGCAACCTTCGTACCGAGAGTCTCCATCATGTTGATGGTGCGAGTCTCGTATGGTCCCCATATATTATCAGCCACGGCACACTGCTGGCGTCCCATAGGTGAGTAGTCGGTGGAAATAATATAATATTTGCCGTTAATCTTATAGGCATGATGTCCCTCGCCCATAGCCGAGCCGTCGGGGATAATCTCGCGGTCGCTACCCTCAACAAATCCACTGAAGTCAGGCTTAATCTCGGTGCAACGCACTGCCCCATACTTATGAATGGCATACACCTTACCATCATCGTCAAAGAGAACAGACAAGTCGTAGATGTCGCCCTTCATGTTGATATGTTTCCATGGTCCCTCAGCCTTGTCGGCAATGAAAACCTGCATGCCATGTCCATTGATATTTGAGAACACATAAAACTTTCCATTATGGTATCGGATACAGGGAGCCCATATACCCTGTCCATAGGCTTCCTTGCCATTTTGGAGCCGGAACTCGTCGCCAAGTCCAAAGAAGTCCTGCATCGTATAGCTGCAGAAGCGCCAGTTGACGAGGTCCTTGGAATGTAGTATGACAACTCCAGGCAGACAGTGCATAGTGGTGCCGGCGAGGTAGTAGTCATCCCCCACCCTGATTACGTCGGGATCACTGAATTCGTCATAGAACAGGGGATTAGTGAATGTGCCATTCCCATTATCAGCAGTCCACGACTGTGCCGTGGCATTTGCGAGGTTCATCATCGCAACTATGGCGACAACGACAGTTGTAAAGGCTTTTCTCATAATTATTATCATTTGCTTATAGTTAGTGCTGCAAAATTACAAATAATTATTTGAATCACCAAAATATTTCTTTATTTTTTAATTAATCCACTGAGTTAATGTGATTATGTAACATAACAAAAAGTATTTGGTATAATATAATATGTATATTACAAAAAATATTGCTACCTTTGCACACCGAAAAGAATAAATAACAATACAATATGATGAAGAAACTCTACTTGCTTCTGCTTACGGCAGGACTATCTGTCCCGACAATGGCACAGAAATCATTTGAATTGGGCAAGCCCAATGATGACAACTACCGATACCTCGACGGCTATAAGGCTCTCAAGGAATACATCGACTATTCGAAGTATCCTAACTTCAAACTCGGTGCGGGTACTACTGTTGACACGTATGTCAGCAACAGCACATATAAAAGTATGATTGATAACAACTTCACCGAGACTGTGGCTGGCAATGCCATGAAGATGGCAAGTTGTGTGGATGGCAATGGCAACATGAACTTTACAAAAGTAAAGAACTATGTTAATGCTGCCGAAAAGGGTGGAATCAGTGTTTATGGACACACTCTGGCATGGCATTCACAACAGCCTAAGGCTTGGTTGCTCAAACTCCTTGCCGACAAAAAGGTTGAGGGCGGCGAGGATGTATGGGAAACTGTTGCCAACAAGGATTTCTGCAGCGACAAAACAATAGGCTGGAAGGCCACGGAATCTGAATGGGGCTATTCCACCAGTTTCAGTTCTACAAACGGCCTTGTCGTTAACACTACAAAGTCGTATCCATGGCAGGTGCAGTTTGTACCTATGTCAGATATCCTTCTCACCTCAGGCAAGGTCTATACTATGACAATGACTGTCAAGGGATCTAAATCGGGAAAATTGGACGGACGCCTGGGCGACTGGGGCGGCGGAACTAATTTCAGCGTTAACTTCAACACTGAATGGAATGATGTGAAAGTGGAGGTTAAGCCTACTATGGACAACAACTTCATCCTTTTGCACGTTACCAACTATGTGGGTGACGTTTACATCAAGAACATCAAGTTTGAGGGATATGAGGGACAAATGCGCCCCCTCACCCAAGAGGAACGCCACGACACGCTCGTATGGGCAATGGACAAGTGGATAAAGGGCATGATGGAAGCATGCGGCGGCAAGGTTAAAGCATGGGACCTCGTCAACGAAGCCATCTCAGGCGGAGATAATGACGGCGACGGCTACTACGACTTGCAGCACTCTGAAGGCTACGACAAGGGCTCATGGGATGTCGGTGGCGATGCTTTCTATTGGCAAGACCACATGGGCGACCTTGAGTACATACGTCAGGCATGTCGTCTGGCACGCAAATATGGTCCCGAGGATATTGTCCTCTTCATCAACGACTACAACCTGGAGTCTGACTGGGATAACAACAAGAAGCTGAAGTCGCTCATCAACTGGATAAAGAAATGGGAGGCTGACGGGGTTACAAAGATTGACGGTATAGGCACACAGATGCACATCAGTTGCTTTGAGAACAACACTCACCTGAATAGCATCAAGAAACATATCACTCAGATGTTCCAGCTCATGGCTAATTCTGGCAAACTCGTGAGAGTAAGTGAGTTGGATATGGGTTACGTACGCGGTTCCAACCGTTGGGGGGCGTCATCCAAGACTGATGAATTGACCGAGGCCGAACACAAGAAGATGGCCGACTTCTATGAGTGGATTATCAAGGAGTACTTCCGTATCATACCAGCCGACCAGCAGTGGGGCATCTGCCAATGGTGTACCAACGACGCTCCCGCAAACAGCGGATGGCGTGGCGGTGAACCTGTAGGTATCTGGGACCTGAATTATTATCGCAAGCATGTATATGCAGGATTCGTGCGTGGGCTGAACGGTGGCGAACCGAGCGGTATTCGTGGCATTGAGGCCGACAACAACATCGACATTTCCAAAGGCATATACAACATGCAAGGTGTGCGCATGTCGGCAACATCGCTCCATGCACTGCCTTGCGGCATCTACATAGTTGATGGCAAAAAAGTAGTGGTTAAGTAATCTTGGTTGGATAGTTTGTCTTCCAAAGCCAGCGCTTCAGCATGAAGGCCAGAAAGCGAGGAAGGGGACGTAGAGGACGAATATTTCTCTGCCATTGAAACACGTGATACAGCAATAATGAGGCGTGACCAAAGGATAGCTGAGCAGTCTGCACAGTTGGAAGAGCAACGCTCTGCCTTACTAATTTCAGCGAAAGCTATGAAGACGGCAGGAATACCTGTTGAACAAATTGCGGAAATGACAAGACTTTCTGTAGAAGAAATATCAGATATGGTATAATATTAAGCGCAAGTTCAACATAGGATAAGGCATTTTCTTATTTGAACATGAAACCCAACAAAATATCATTAGTCAGAATAGACAAGCAACAGCAAAGGAAGGTTTCGACCGTCACAATATCCAAACTGATGGACAAACTGAAGGCAAACGTAGGCAACAATGAACTTGCCATGCTTCGCTTTAAGGTGAAGAATGCCGACCCATATCTGAACGACAAGCATGATTCGATGCATCGCATATATGCGTCGGCATGCCTGAAGAAGTCAGACAATGGCGCTCTTGTGGTGAAAGACTATACCGACATGCTGCTACTCTCGACAATTGCCATAGAAGAAGAGAACAGAATTGCGCAACTGAAACAGCTCACTAAAGTGGTGCCCTTCACAATTGCCACCTTTATTGGGTCGAGCGGACGCACACTGAAGATAATCGCACGAGTGACGTTGCCCGACCTGCCACGCCGTGAGAACGAGGCCGAGATGGAACAATTCTATCGCAAGGCCTACAATGTAACAGCCGCCATATAGTCGTCACTGCTTAATGTACCCGTGTCGCCTGCGGGCATCAAAGACGGATCATCCACGGCAATGGCAAACTGCCTCATCAGTGCTGATGCTGCACCATTTCTCATAGAAAAAACGACACCATTGGATGTAGATGGTGTGGAACTGGCGCCAATGTCGCAGTCTGAAATCGTAAAGACAAACGACAATAACGAGGTGAGTGCCCTGATATCCTTCCTCACAGAGAAATACAAGTTTAGATATAACATCGTGAGAGGAGCAACCGAATATCTGGACAAACAAAAGCCGTACTGGGGATGGAGGGTTGCCGACACGCGATTTATCAATGGTTTGTCACTCGAAGCCCGACTCTCCGGTGTCGAAGCCCGACCTAAGGATGTCATTATTTATCTTAACTCGTCGCACATACGTGTGATTGATCCCGTGGAAGACTATCTCTTCAATCTTTCGGACAAATGGGACGGACATGATCATATAGGCGACCTTGCCGACAGGGTGAAAACCGACCTGGTGCAATGGAAACAGTGGTTCAGAATGTGGTTCTATGGTATGGTGGCACAATGGATGGGCTACAACAGCAGGTATGGCAACAGTATTGTCCCGTTGCTCGTGGCTCCCCAAGGCTATCACAAATCGACCTTTTGCCGACAGCTCCTGCCGCAGGACTTGCGCTGGGGCTATCTCGACAACCTGAAGTTTGACAACCAGAAGTTGGTGATGCAGTCGATGGTGGATTTCCTTCTGATAAACATCGACGAGTTTAACAGCATATCCAAGAAGACGCAGGAGGGATTCCTCAAGAACACCATTCAACTTGCGAGCATAGCAATCAAGCGACCTTACTCGCGCCGTGTAGAGGCTGAGCGGAGGCGTACATCGTTTATTGCCACCTCGAACATGACCGACGTGTTGAGCGACCCGTCGGGTTCACGCCGATTTTTTGTTGTTGACGTGACAAGTCCCATCGACACCGACAAGCCAATCAACTATGAGC
>SAMEA3663103__coassemble_390_pt1 | contig 21733 bp, 17 predicted proteins | sample SAMEA3663103__metabat2_low_PE_014 | metagenome-assembled genome bin SAMEA3663103 (sample SAMEA3663103) | pig gut metagenome | biome: pig gut; feature: pig-associated habitat; material: faeces | place: France | collected 2012 | reverse complement strand
AGGATTTCTACGGACGTGTCAACACTCCCCTGAAAATGGTGGGAAAGGTGATACTCCCGGATAATGAGGAACAGATGAACAATCCGCGAAGCCGAAGTGCAAAACTGCGCATTGCGGAGAAACAATAATATAACGATGGCAGAAGAAGAAATAAAGAAGGAAGCAGAGAAGGAAGAAAAAGTTTCTGCCTTAGAGATGCTCAAGAACTCGGTGAGTGAGGAAGACAACAATCCCACCACCCAACTTAGTCTGAAGACGATACTCGGAGGCGACATACTCAATGCCGAACTGTTTCGTCGTCAGTTATGGCTTATTGTCATCATTGTGGTGTTTGTTATCATCTATGTGGCATCTCGATACCAATGTCAGCAAGACATCATCAAGATTGCAAATATGGAAACGGAGTTGAAGGACGCAAAGTACAGGGCACTGTCGATATCGAGCAAACTCACAGAGCGTTGCCGAGAAAGTCATGTGCTGCAGTTGCTCAAGGAAAACAACGACAGTTTGTTGCAGGTGTCCGACCAACCACCTTATATTATTAATATCCCTGAGGAATGAGGGAGTTAAAGGAGTTATAAGGGAGTTAAAGGAGTTAAGGAGTTAAAGGAGTTAAGGAGTTAAAGAAAGAATGAGCAAGTTCGAGAATGACAAGGTAATGCCGCGGTATTTCATTTTGGCGGTAGCGCTGACCATCATCGGTTTTATCGTGGTGGGCAGGGCTGCCTATATCATGACTGCCGAAAAGGATTACTGGGAGAAAGTGGCATCGCGACTAAAGCGTGACAGCGTAAGCGTGAAGCCCAACCGAGGAAATATCCTCAGTTGCGACGGACAACTCATGGCAAGCAGTATTCCTGAATACAAGATATACATGGACTTCGTGGCAGGAGGAGAGAAGAAAGACTCGCTGCTCACTGTAAAGATGGACTCCATCTGCATGGGACTCAACAAAATCTTCCCAACCAAGAGTGCTGACGAATTCAGGAAGCACCTTGAGGAAGGACGAAAGAAGCAGGCACGCAACTGGCCTATATGGCCTAAGCGCATTGACTATAACACATACTGCGAGGTGAAGTCGCTGCCGGTGTTCAAACTGTCGTCGTATAAGGGTGGATTCCATTGTGAGGAGTTTAATTCGCGCCGACGCCCGTTTGGATCGCTCGCACAACGCACGGTGGGAGATATGTTTGGAGCCAAGGATACTGCCCGCTGTGGACTGGAGTTGGCTTATGACTCCATACTGCGAGGTACTGAAGGTTTTACACATCGTCGCAAGGTTCTCAACAAATACATGAATATCCCGGTGGTTGCACCTATCGACGGATGTGATATCATCACGACAATAGACGTGGGAATACAGGACTTGGCTGAGCGTGCGCTCATAGACGAACTGAAGGACCCGCAAGTGCATGGCGATGCCGGAGTGGCTATTGTGATGGAGGTTGCCACTGGTGATATAAAGGCTATGGTGAATATGACAAAGTGTCAGGATGGAGAGTATCGCGAGATAAAAAACCTTGCGGTGAGCAATCTGCTTGAGCCTGGATCGGTGTTCAAGACGGCATCGATAATGGTTGCACTCGACGACGGTGTGGTTGACACCTCATATACGGTAGATACCGGTTGTGGTATATGGAAGATGTACGGGCGCGACATGAAGGACCACAACTGGCGCAGGGGTGGATATCAAGTGATCAACCTTCCTCGCACGCTTGAGGTGAGTTCGAATATCGGAGTGAGCCGAATTATCGACGACCACTATCACAATCATCCCGAAAAATTTGTAGAGGGAATATATCGCACCGGACTGGCATCCGACTTGCATTTGCCTATTGCAGGTTCCACTCCTCCGCGTATTAGAATGCCCAAGAAGAACTCACGCGGACAATACGTAAACTGGAGTAAGACGGCTCTTGCATGGATGAGTATCGGATATGAGACACAGATTCCGCCGATATCCACTGTGACATTCTATAATGCCATAGCAAATAACGGTAAGATGATGAAACCGAGATTCATCTCTAAGGTGATGAAGAACGGAGAGGTGGTGAAAGAGTTCCCACCAGAGGTGATCAAACCGCGGATATGCAAGGAGAAGACCGTCAAACTTATGCAGGTCATCCTGGAGCATGTGGTGAGCCAGGGATTAGGACGCAAGGCCGGGTCGAAATCATTCAAGGTGGCAGGAAAGACCGGTACGGCACAGGTGTCGCAGGGTGCCGGTGGATATAAGACAGGCGTGACCAACTATCTGCTTAGCTTTGCAGGTTATTTCCCTGCCGACAATCCACGTTACTCTTGTATCGTGTGCATACAGAAGTCTGGGCTCCCCGCTTCCGGTGGTGGTATGAGTGGAGTGGTATTCCATCATATTGCCGAGGGAATAATGGCAAGACATCTGAAATTGAGCGTGGAGGATGCCAAGGACTCTGCGTCGGTATTCATACCCGACGTGAAGAACGGCAATATCCTTGCTGCCAATTATGTTCTTGAACATCTGGGAGTGAAGACCGACCGCCAGTGGAGCGGTTCGTATGTCACGGGCGGCAATCCTGTATGGGGTAAAGCCCAAAGAAAGACCAGTGACGTGGAACTCACCAAGATGAAGACATACAGCAACATTGTGCCCGACGTGACAGGAATGGGAGCCAGTGATGCAGTATATATGCTTGAAAGCCGAGGACTGAAAACAGTTATCAAGGGTAGGGGAAAGGTGAAGAGCCAAAGCCTACATGCCGGTAGCGTTATCAAGAAAGGGCAGACATGCGAGATAATAATGGAATAATCGTGTAATTAATAAAAATAAGGAAACATGAAATTAAACGAGGTGTTAAGCAAAGTGAAGTCAGCCGACATCATAGGTGATGGAAATGTTGACATTACGGGAGTGAACATTGACTCCCGTCGCATTCAGCCCGGTCATCTCTTCGTAGCCGTAAGGGGTACGCAGGTTGACGGACATTCGTTTATCCCCAAGGCTATCGAGCAGGGGGCAGTTGCAGTGTTGTGCGAGGATGTGCCTGCCGTTCAAACTGAGGGTGTTACTTTTGTTAAGGTGGCCTCCACCGAGGCTGCCGTGGGTCCGGTGGCTACCATGTTCTATGGCGACCCATCTACAAAACTGCAACTCGTGGGAGTTACGGGCACCAACGGCAAAACGACTATTGCCACCTTATTATATAATATGTTCCGTAAGTTCGGACATAAATGCGGACTGTTGTCAACGGTGTGCAACTATATAGAGGATGAGGCTATTCCTGCCGACCATACCACTCCCGACCCGATTGAGCTCAACCGACTGCTCGCAAAGATGGTTGAGGCTGGATGTGAATATGCCTTTATGGAGTGCTCCAGTCATGCAATCGCGCAGAAGAGAATCGGCGGACTGAAATTTGCCGGTGGACTGTTTACCAACCTCACCCGCGACCATCTCGATTATCACAAGACCTTTGAGAACTATCGCGATGCCAAGAAGGCCTTCTTCGATTCACTTCCCAAGACAGCTTTTGCCATTACAAATGCCGACGACAAAAACGGAATGGTGATGGTGCAGAATACAAAGGCTACAGTCAAGACATACTCCACTCGCTCGATGGCCGACTTTAAAGCCAAGATTATCGAATGTCATTTCGAAGGAATGTATCTCGATATCAACGGACATGAGGTGGGAGTGCAATTTATTGGCAAATTTAATGTCAGCAACTTACTCGCTGTATATGGCGCGGCAGTGATGCTGGGTAAGCAACCAGAGGATATCCTCGTGATACTGAGCACGTTGAAGAGTGTGAGTGGACGACTCGAACCGATACGCTCAAAGGACGGTGTGACAGCTATTGTGGATTATGCCCATACTCCCGATGCCTTGGAGAATGTGCTCAATGCCATTCATGAGGTTCTCGACGGCAAGGGTAAGGTAATCACAGTGTGTGGAGCTGGCGGTAATCGCGACAAGGGCAAGCGCCCCTTGATGGCTCAGGAAGCCGTAAAACAGAGCGACAGAGTGATAATCACGAGCGACAATCCACGTTTTGAGGAACCGCAGGACATCATCAACGACATGCTTGCAGGACTTAATGCCCAGCAGATGAAGAAGGTGGTGAGCATTGCCGATAGGCGCGAGGCTATCCGCACTGCCGTAATGATGGCCGAGAAGGGTGATGTCATCCTCATTGCCGGTAAGGGACATGAGGACTATCAGGAGATTAAGGGTGTGAAGCACCATTTCGATGATCGTGAAGAGGTAAGGAAGATTTTTTCATAAAAGTCTTATAGTATTCTCATAAAAAAGAAGGCAAAATGTTATACTATCTGTTTAGATTTCTCGACCAGTATGATATTCCCGGATCTCATATCTGGGCATATATATCATTCAGATCGCTGCTGACGCTCATCCTGTCGCTGATTATCTCGGCATGGTTTGGCGAGAAGTTTATCAAGTACATGAAGCGTCGCAACATCTCCGAGGTGCAGCGCGACGCAAGTATCGACCCCTTTGGTGTCGAGAAGAAGGGTGTGCCCACTATGGGAGGCATTATCATTATGGTTGCGATACTCGTGCCGGTGTTGCTGCTGGGGCGTATGCGTAATATCTATCTTATTCTCATGATAGTGACTACGGTATGGCTCGGATTCCTCGGCTTTCTCGACGACTATATAAAGATATTCCGACGCAACAAGGAGGGATTGAAAGGCAAATACAAGATAGTGGGTCAGGTGTCCATCGGACTGATTGTCGGATTGGTGCTCTATTTCAGTCCCGACGCCGTGATGCGCGAGAATGTGTCAATGGAGCGTCAAGGTCAGGAGATGGTGGTGAAGCACAAGAGTAAAGCCGAGAAATCGCTCAAGACAACCATCCCCTTCCTGAAGAACCACAACCTCGACTATGCCGAGGTGATGTCCTTCTGCGGTAAGCACAAGGAAGCAGCCGGTTGGATTCTCTTCGTTGTGATGACAATCATCGTGGTTACGGCAGTGAGCAATGGTGCTAATCTCAACGACGGAATGGACGGTATGTGTGCCGGCAACTCTGCCGTGATAGGTGTGGCATTGGGCATATTGGCCTATGTGTCGAGCCATATCGAGTATGCATCTTATCTTAATATCATGTATATCCCGGGCAGCGAGGAACTAGTGGTCTTTATATGTGCTTTCGTGGGAGCGATGATAGGATTCCTATGGTATAATGCCTATCCGGCACAGGTGTTTATGGGCGACACCGGTTCGCTCACCATTGGTGGTATCATTGCCGTTTGCGCCATCATCATACATAAGGAACTGATGTTGCCTATTCTCTGTGGAATATTCTTCGTGGAGAGTCTGAGCGTAATCATCCAGACTCAGTGGTTTAAGATACAGAAGCGCAAGGGACAGCGAGTGAGAGTGTTCCGTGCCACACCTATTCACGACAATTTCCGCAAACTCGATTCACAGTTGGACGCCACGAGCCGATATATACTCAAAGGTTGGCCGCATCGCCCGTTCCATGAGTCGAAGATCACCATCCGTTTCTGGATTGTAACTATCATACTTGCAGCATTGACAATAATAACATTGAAGATAAGATAAGAATTGAGATATGAGTAGAATTGTGATATTGGGTGCAGGTGAGAGTGGCGCAGGAGCTGCCGTACTTGCCAAGAAAGAGGGATTCGACGTGTTTGTTTCCGACATGTCGAAGATAAAGGATAAATATAAGAAGATGCTCGATGAACGTAACATCGAGTGGGAGGAAGGAAAGCATACCGAGGAGAAAATCCTCAATGCCGACGAAATCATCAAGAGTCCGGGTATCCCCAACGAGGCTCCGATGATACAGAAGATTATCGCCAAGGGCATTCATATCATCAGCGAGATTGAGTTTGCCGGACGCTACACCAATTCGAAGATGATATGCATCACGGGAAGTAATGGAAAGACTACCACCACGTCGCTCATCTATCATATCTTCAAGGAGGCGGGTTATGACGCAGGATTGGCAGGAAACATCGGCAACTCATTGGCTCTGCAGGTGGCTGAGAATCCACACGAATACTACATTATCGAACTGAGCTCGTTCCAGCTCGACAATATGTATGATTTCCGTGCAAACATCGCCATCTTGCTGAATATCACGCCCGACCATCTCGACAGATATGGCAACTGCATGCAAAACTATGTGGATTCGAAAATGCGCATTATCCAAAACCAGACTCCACAGGACTCGTTCATCTATTGGCACGACGACCCAATCATCAGCAGAGAACTGGAGAAATACGACATAAAGGCTGTACAGTATCCATTCTCCGAACTCAAGGAGAAGGGTAGTATCGGATATATCGAAAAAGGCGAATATGAGATAGAAAAACCCACACCGTTCAATATGGAGCAGGAGAGTTTGAGTCTCACCGGAAAGCATAACATCTACAACAGTCTTGCTGCCGGTATAGCATCCAATATCTCGGGTATCAAGAAAGAGGTGATACGCCAGAGCTTGGGCGACTTCCCCGGTGTGGAGCATCGATTGGAGAAGGTGGCTAAGGTCAACGGTGTGATGTATGTCAACGACTCAAAGGCTACTAATGTTGACGCATGTTGGTATGCATTGGAGAGCATGAAAACAAAGGTGGTGCTCATCCTCGGTGGTAAGGACAAGGGCAACGACTACAACGAGATCAAGGACCTTGTGAAGGAAAAGTGCTCGGCACTGGTGTATCTCGGGGCGGATAATGCCAAACTGCATGCTTTCTTCGATGGTCTGGGCATTCCTGTGCGCGACACTCATTCCATGCCGGAGTGCGTGGCTGCATGCCACGAGTTGGCGCAACCTGGTGATACTGTTTTGCTGAGTCCCTGTTGTGCCAGTTTCGACCTCTTCAAGAACATGGAGGACCGCGGTGAACAGTTTAAGACTCTTGTAAGGGCGTTGTAATAAGATAATTATATGAATAAGACTATAGGTAATATTTTCAAAGGCGACAAGGTTATTTGGATAGTGTTCTTTATGCTATGTATGATCAGTTTGGTGGAGGTGTTCAGCGCTTCCAGCAACTTGACCTACAAGAGCAACAATTTCATTATGCCTATAATGAAGCATGCCATCATGCTTGCTGTCGGAGGGTTTATTGCTGTAGTCATAACAAATATTCCTTGTCGCTACTTCAAACTGACAACGCCGTTTCTCATCCTCATATCTGTCGCCACTCTATTGTGGGTGTTGTTTGCGGGAGAGTCGATCAATGGTGCCAACCGAGTGATTGAGATAGCAGGACAGACGTTTCAACCCTCGGAGATTGCAAAGGGTACGATAATACTTTCCGAGGCTCAAATCCTGTCGGCAATGCAAACGGAAAGAGGCGCTGACCGTAAGGCGTTTAAGTATATATTGGTGATAGCCCTGCCGATGATATTCCTCATTGGTTTGGAAAACTTATCTACGGCATTGCTCCTTTTTGCCAGTATGTTTCTTCTGATGTTCATCGGCAGGGTGCCATGGATACAGTTGGGCAAATTGGCAGGCATCTGTGTGGGATTTGCATTGATGGGTATCTTGTTGATAGAGATTGTGGGAGACGACACAAAGGTGGAGGACTCCAAACTTACCAAGGTGGAAAAGGTGGAGAAACCGAAAAAGGAAAGAGGTGCCATCGAGAAAATGTTCCACCGCGCTGACACATGGAAAGCTCGTATCAATAAGTTTACCGATGACACGGAGGTGGCTCCTCAGGATTACGACCTCGACAAGGATGCCCAGGTGGCGCATGCCAATATCGCCATTGTGTCGAGCAATGTGATTGGCAAGGGACCAGGCAACTCTGTTGAGAGGGATTTCCTGGCACAAGCATTCTCCGACTTCATCTATGCCATCATAATCGAGGAGATGGGATTGTTTGGAGCTACACTCGTGGTGTTCCTCTATATAGTGCTGTTGTTCCGCACTGCAAGGATTGCCAATCGTTGCGACAACAATTTCCCGGCTTTCCTGTGTATGGGCTTAGCCCTGATGCTTGTCATCCAGGCTTCGGCAAATATGCTCGTGGCAGTGGGTATCGTTCCTGTCACTGGTCAGCCTCTGCCGCTTATCAGTAAGGGTGGAACATCCACGATTATCAACTGTGCATATATCGGAGCGATATTAAGTGTGAGCAGGACAGCTAAGAAGAAACAGGTCTTTGAGGTTGAAAAAGTGGACAATCCCGACAATTAAGTCATAAAATGAGCAGAAATATGAAAAATATTCGCTCAAAATGTTGCATTAACAAAGATATTTATTAATTTTGCACAAAGATATTAATTAATTTTGCACAAAGATATGAAGGAAGAACTAAGAATAGTTATAAGTGGCGGAGGTACAGGCGGTCACATTTTCCCTGCTGTATCCATTGCCAATGCCATCAGAACATTGCGTCCTGATGCTAAAATTCTCTTTGTGGGTGCTCTTGGAAGAATGGAGATGACGAGAGTGCCAGCCGCCGGTTATGAGATAAAGGGCTTGCCGGTGAGGGGACTCATACGCCCTCTCTGGTCGCCTAAGAATATTGGCGTGCTCATTGATTATCTTAAAAGCAAGCGCCAGGTTAGGGCTATCATTCGTGATTTCCGTCCGATGGCTGCTGTGGGTGTAGGAGGTTATGCCAGCGGTGCCACTCTCGACGCTGCTGCGGCAATGGGTGTGCCGTGCCTTATACAGGAGCAGAACTCATACGCCGGAATGACTAATAAGCATCTTGCTTCCAAGGCCGAGAAGATATGTGTGGCATACGACGGTATGGAGCGTTTCTTCCCTGCCGATAAGATTATCAAGACGGGTAATCCTGTGCGTCAGGCTCTTTTGGAGTCGAAGATCACTCGCGATGAGGCCCTGGCCAAATTCGGTCTTGTCCCGGGCAAAAAGACAATACTGCTCGTGGGTGGTAGTCTCGGTGCGCGTACTGTCAATGAGAGTGTTCTCAGTCATCTCGACCTCGTCAGGGATAGCGGAGTGCAGTTTATATGGCAAACGGGCAAATACTACAACGCTAGTATAATGGAACGTCTTGCCGCAGAACCCAAGATGGATAATCTTGTGGTCACTGATTTCATATCTGATATGGCAGCTGCCTACAAGGCTGCGGATTTGGTGATTAGCCGTGCAGGGGCAAGTAGTATATCCGAGTTCTGTCTTATAGGCAAACCGGTTGTCCTCGTGCCGTCGCCTAATGTGGCTGAGGATCATCAGACAAAGAATGCCATGGCTTTAGTAAATCGCGACGCTGCTCTTATTGTGAAAGATGCCGAAGCCCCGGGAAGCCTCTTGCCATTAGCTGTGAAAACGGTGAATGACGAGGCTCGACTGAAGAGTCTGAGTGAGAATATTCTCCAACTCGCCTTGCCCGATTCTGCTGCTATCATCGCAAAGGAAGTAATTAGGATGGCGAAGATTGAAGATTGAAAATTGAAAGTTGAAGGTTGAAAAAGAAATGGAAATAAAAGATATAAAAGCTGTATATTTTGTAGGTGCAGGAGGTATTGGCATGAGTGCCATCGCACGATATTTTATCAATAAGGGTGTCGTGGTAGGTGGATATGACAAAACCCCATCCCCACTCACCAAGCAGTTGGAGGCAGAGGGAGCACTGATTCACTACGATGAGAATGTGGACGAGATACCACATGCTTGTCGCGACAATAAGTCGTGTCTCGTCATATATACTCCGGCAATACCCCACGACCATAAGGAACTGGTGTTCTTCCGCGAAGAAGGATTCGAAATACAAAAAAGGGCACAAGTGCTTGGTACTCTCACAAAGGCGCACAAGGGATTGTGCTTTGCCGGCACACATGGCAAAACAACCACCTCTACAATGTGTGCACATATCATGCATCAGAGTCATCTCGACTGCAATGCGTTCCTGGGCGGTATATCCAAAAACTATGGCACAAACTATATCCTGAGCGATAGCGACTATGTGGTTATTGAGGCTGATGAATTCGACCGCTCGTTCCATTGGCTTTCTCCGTGGATGTCGGTAATAACTGCCACCGACCCCGACCACTTGGATATATATGGCACAAAAGAGGCTTATCTCGAAAGTTTTCGTCATTATTCCTCGCTGATACAACCAGGAGGGGCTCTTATCATACACGAGGGACTGGAGATGAAAGAAGAATTGCAGGAAGGAGTGAGAAGATATACTTATAGTAGGGACAGTGGAGACTTCCATGCCTCGAATATCCGTATTGCCAATGGTGGTATCACCTTCGACTTCGTCTCGCCAATAGAGAATGTGAAAGATGTGGAACTCGGACAGCCTGTGCCCATCAATATCGATAATGGTATTGCAGCGATGGCAATGGCACAACTCAACGGTTGTAATGCCGAGGAACTGAAATATGGAATGAAGACATACGGAGGTGTGGATCGCCGTTTCGACTTCAAGATAAAGAGCGACAAACTGGTGTTCCTCAGCGACTATGCACATCATCCGCAAGAGATATATCAGAGTGCGAAGAGCATTCGCGAACTATATAGCAATCGTAAGATTACGGCTCTGTTCCAACCCCATCTCTATACTCGCACAAGGGATTTCTACAAGGATTTTGCCAACAGCCTGAGCCTTCTCGACAGGGTTGTGCTCTGTGATATATATCCCGCTCGCGAGGAACCGATTCCCGGGGTTACCTCCAAACTCATCTACGACAATCTCAAAGATGGGGTGGAGAAGGAGATGATACACAAGGAAGACGTGCTCGAATATGTGAAGACCCACGACTTCGATGTGCTGGTGGTTCTTGGCGCAGGCGATCTCGACAATATGGTGCCTGAGATAGCAAAGGAACTTGAAAAGAAAATTTGATAATTAATATGAAGCACTGGATTTACAACTGGAAGAAGACGCTTCTCATGGTCGTCAACTTTCTCTTGGCGGTATATCTGTTCTTCTCCATCACCTCGTTCAATCAACCGGTTGATGGCGACAAACAGGTGTGCAGTCAGGTGAAAATCGACATAAAGGACGCCGTTGTTGACGGCTTCCTTAATGCCAACGAGATTAAGTTGATCTTGCAGAGGGCTAAGTTGTATCCCCTGGCACAACCTTTGGCAACAATCGATGCACGACAGATAGAGGATGTGCTAAAGAGCAGTCCCTTTGTCAATGATGCCCAGTGCTATAAGACACAGAGTGGTCAGGTGTGCATACAACTGACGCAACGTACACCGGTGATGAGAGTAAAGGCTGACAATGGTGATGACTATTATGTGGATAACCATGGTGGAGTGATGCCGAATACCAAATATTGTTCGGATATAATGATTGCCACAGGCAAGGTAAACCGAAAATATGCATGCAATGTGCTCACTAAGGTGGGGAATACCATCGTCAACAATAAGTTTTGGCGCAACCAGATAGTACAAGTTAATGTTCTTGCCGACGGAACGGTGGAGCTCGTCCCGCGCGTAGGCGAACATATTATCTATATAGGCTATCCCTACGGACTGAAAGAAAAGTTGGCACGACTCGAAAAATTCTATCGCTACGGTCTGTCCAAGGCCGGATGGAATAAATACTCATATATAAATCTCGCATTTGAGAATCAGATAATTTGCAAAAAGAAACAAAATAATAATATATAATGGCAGCAAAGGATTTTATCGTAGCAATTGAACTTGGTTCATCCAAGGTGACAGGTATCGCCGGTCGCAAGAACCTGGACGGTAGCATAAGTGTATTGGCTGTTGTCAAGGAGGAATCGTCCTCGTTTATTCGAAAGGGCGTAGTATATAACATTGACAAGACTGCTTTGTGCATATCTAATATAATAAAGAAATTGACCAACCAACTCAAAACCGAAATTACACAGGTGTATGTAGGTGTGGGTGGTCAGTCAATACGCAGTGTGAGAAATATAATCGCCAAGGAATTGCCTCCTGCTACTAAGGTTACGCAAGAGATGATAATCGACTTGATGGATGCTAACAGTGCGATGAAATATTCCGATCAGGAGATTCTTGATGTTGCCCAACAGGAATACAAGGTTGACTCTCAATATCAGACAGACCCTGTAGGAATACAGTGCTCTCATATCGAGGGCAATTTCTTGAATATCCTTCAGAGAAATACGTTCTATAAGAATCTCAACAAGTGCTTCGAGACTATCAATGTTAATGTTGCTGAGATGTATATCTCTCCCATCGCCCTCGCCGATAGTGTCCTTACCGAGGCTGAGAAGCGCTCAGGATGCGCATTGGTTGATTTGGGTGCCGATACAACTACCGTGTCGGTATATAGCAAGAATATCTTGCGCCATCTGGCTGTCATCCCTCTTGGTAGTAATAATATCACCAAGGATATCGCCTCGCTGCAGATGGAGGAGGCTGACGCCGAAAAGATGAAGCTGAAGTATGCATCGGCATATACTGAAAATGCTGATATCGACAATAATCTTCAATTGCCTATTGATAGCGACAGAAATGTCGATCTACGCAAGTTTATCGAGATTGTCGAAAGCCGTTTGGAGGAAATCATTGCTAATGTATGGTATCAGGTGCCTGCTGAATACAGTGACAAATTGCTTGGTGGAATAATTCTCACCGGTGGTGGTTCCAACTTGAAGAATATCGACAAGGCGTTCACCAATCACACTCATATCGACAAGATTCGTATTGCTAAGTTTGTCACTCATACTGTTACGTCGTCTAATGCCGACATCAATGCCAAGAATGGTATGATGAACACCATCCTCGGTCTTCTTATCAAGGGCGACCGCAATTGTGCCGGAGGAGAGGTGGATCCCAACAATCTCTTCGCTCAGCGTCAGGAGGATAATCTTGCTGCCACATTAGGTCGTACCGACATGCCACGCAAGCAAGGTGTTGTTCCTACCGAGGCAGAGAAGCGCCAGCAGGAAGAGGAATTAAGACGCAAGGAAGAGGAGGCCCGACGCAAGAAAGAGGAGGAGGAACGCCAGGAGCGCGAGCGCCAGGAGGAGGAAGCACGCCGCTTGGCACAAGAGAGAAAAGAGAACAGTCCGCTCAACAAGGGTTTGAAGTGGTTTAAGAAAATGACAAAGAAACTTACAGAAGAAGAATAAAAAAAATAAAGATATGGCAGACAATAATATTCCAATTGTTGACTTTGGACTTCCTGAAAAGGAGCACAGTATTATCAAGGTCATAGGTGTAGGAGGTGGCGGTGGTAATGCTGTCAACCACATGTATCGCGAGGGCATTCACGATGTGTCCTTCGTGTTGTGCAACACCGATAATCAGGCTCTTAACGATTCTCCTGTGCCTGTGCATCTGCAATTAGGTAAGGAAGGTCTTGGAGCGGGAAATAAGCCGGAGAAGGCTCGTCAGGCTGCTGAAGAGAGTATTGACGATATCAAGAATATGCTTGATGATGGTACGAGAATGACCTTTATCACAGCTGGTATGGGTGGTGGCACCGGCACTGGTGCTGCTCCTGTCATTGCCCGTGTGTCAAAGGAGATGGGCATTCTTACGGTGGGAATTGTCACTATTCCTTTCCGATTCGAGGGTGACCGCAAGATCGACCAGGCTCTTGATGGTGTTGAGGAGATGTCTAAGCATGTTGACGCCTTGCTTGTCATCAACAATGAGCGTTTGCGCGAGATATATCCTAATCTCACCGTTCTCGATGCCTTTGGCAAGGCCGACGACACATTGAGTGTAGCGGCTAAGAGTATCGCCGAGATTATCACTGTTCATGGTCTTATCAACCTCGACTTCAACGACGTAAAGACTGTGCTCAAGGATGGTGGCGTGGCGATAATGTCAACAGGATACGGCGAAGGTGAGGGACGCGTGAAGAAAGCTATCGACGATGCTCTCAACTCTCCGCTGCTCAACGACAACGACGTGTTCAATTCCAAAAAGATTCTGCTCTCTATCTCCTTCTGCGGACAGAAGGATGGCAAGGACAGTTTGATGATGGAAGAGATGAACGACGTCAACGACTTTATGGCTAAGTTTGGTGATTTCGAAATCAAGTGGGGACTCGCCACAGACCCAGAGCTTGGCAAGAAGGTTAAGGTTACTATCCTTGCCACTGGTTTTGGTATCGAGAATATCGACATAATGCACGGACATGCGCGTCGTCATACTCAGGAAGAGGCTAAGCGTATTGCCGAAGAGCAGGAGAAAGAGGCTGAGCGTCAGGAACGTCGCCAGCGCTACTATGGCAATGAGGGCAACAACCTCAAGTATAAGCGTCCTGCACACATCTATCTCTTCCATGCAGAGGATCTCGACAACGACAATGTTATTGCCAAGGTGGAGACGTCGCCTACATACAAGCGTACGAAGGAGATTCTTGAGAGTATCCACAACCAGAGTGTTGGCGTGGAGAAGACTGAGGACACCTCCACTGACGACAAGCAGAACGAGGAAATACAAGGAACAATTAAATTCGCATAATTATTATGGAACTATTTGAAAAAGTTAGTAAGGACATCGTTGCCGCAATGAAAGCTAAGGACAAGGTCACCCTGGAGGCATTGCGCAACATCAAGAAAGTGTTTATCGAAGCAAAGACAGCACCGGGAGCTAATGACACTCTCGATGATGCTGCAGCACTCAAGATACTGCAGAAACTGGCAAAGCAAGGACATGACTCTGCTGATTTATATACACAACAGAATCGTCCCGACCTCGCAGAGGCTGAGATGGCACAGGTGAAGGTGATTGAAAGTTATCTGCCTAAGGCTTTGTCGGCTGAGGAGATTGAGGCTGCCGTAAAGGAAATAATTGCCCAGACTGGTGCTACGAGCATCAAGGAGATGGGTAAGGTGATGGGTGTTGCCAGCAAGCAACTTGCCGGCAAGGCTGATGGAAAGGCCATCTCTGATATTGTGAAGAAACTCCTTGCCTAAAATTTCTTCAACAAGAAATTGAAATTTATTCTCATATAAACGCCGAGGGCCCAGCTCACGGCGTTTTCTTTTATATTATTGAATACATCCCCATGAATACCCCATGCAAATCCCTTACCGAGGTCTTGTGAATATCCCATGTGGGCTGTTATCATCTTCGGCTTGTCGAGCAGATAGGATTTGTCTTCTATTCCCATTGCACCATAAAGCGGATTGCCTAGAATACTGATAAAGTCCTTGCACCACCAGTATCCTCCACTGATGTCAAATTTCCACAGGCGTATCGAGGCTGTTCCCAATAGTCCGTATCCCTTGTCAAATGGCAGCATGTCTCCCGCCACTTGTTTGTAATACACTCCACATGCCTCAAGGTTTATCCATGGCACAATACTGTTGAGCGTGTTCAGGGTCACACCCACTCCTCCTGCCGCATTCATCCATGTCTTCACCTGGCGCTCTTCTGCCTCGGTGTTGATTTCTCCTCCTCTGTGCTGGAATATTGTCTGCAGTGGGAAGTAAACATGCATACGCGAGTCACTGCTGTTGGCAAGCAGACGGAGCGATGTTCCAAACGAAAAACTCTCCTGATGGGTGTCGTTGCGATATATGAAACTCTCCCAGTTTATCCATGAGTCTAACTTAAGACGTGGAGCGTCCCAAATCACCTGAAAACCTGTTTCGGGGTCTCCCGACAATCCCATCTCGTAGTTGTAGAGTGGTGCGATGAGATTATGATTGTTGTGCCCATATAGAGTACCGAGAATCAGACTCAGACGCTTTGTCGGGTCAATCTGCACTCTGAAAAAGGGCAGTATGTGAAATCCTTTTTGGTATTGGTCTCCATGCCATTCCGGCATGTCGCTATAGTTGAAATTGGGATATTTTGTAGCACCCCAATAGTGTATCATATAGGCTCCAACATCTACCCTCAGGTTCTTGAGTGGTTGGTAGCTCACTGATGGTTTTACCCAAAATCCCGGTAGGGTGTAGCCTTTGGATATCTCACTCTCGTATTCGTTGTTTTTGAAGAAGTTAAGATTGTCAACATTAATCTTTAGTTCTCCTACTTCCGTTGTGTCTATGATATGTCCCTCCTCAAAAAGTATTGAGTCTCTTTGAGCGAAAGAAGTCACGGCAAGTGACAATAGCACTGCCGTGACCTTTAATCTTAATATGATTCCTTTGTATAATCTCATTTACAGTAAGTCCATAGTATCGGTTGCAATCATCAGTTCCTCGTCGGTAGGAATGATGCATACAGTTACCTTCGAGTCTGCTGTAGAGATAACCTTCTCAACACCACGCAGTCCCTTGTTCAATTCCTTGTCGATCTTCACACCAAGGAACTCAAGACCTTCGCATGCCTCCTGACGGGTGCTCCACTGGTTTTCACCAACACCTGCTGTAAATACAATGATGTCAACACCACCCATCGCTGCTGCATAAGCACCAATATACTTCTTGATGCGGTAGTTGTACATCTTCATCGACAGTATAGCCTTCGGGTCGCCTTTCTCGCAGGCTGCCTCCACCTCACGCATGTCGGATGACAATTCCGTGATACCAAGCACACCGCTCTTCTTGTTCAGAAGGTCGGAGATACCGTCGGCATCAAGATTGAGTTTCTTCTGCAGGAATGCAACAGCACCACCGTCGATGTCACCAGAACGTGTACCCATCATTACGCCCTCAAGAGGTGTAAGACCCATAGACGTGTCAACACACTTGCCTCCGTCAACTGCAGCTATTGATGCGCCATTTCCGATGTGGCATGTGATGATCTTCTTGTCCTCGGGCTTCACTCCAAGGAAGTCGCATACGCGCTTTGCCACGTATCTGTGACTTGTACCATGGAATCCGTAGCGACGGATGCCATACTTCTCATACAGTTCGTAGGGTATGGCATACATATAAGCATAGTCGGGCATGGTCTGATGGAAGGCAGTGTCGAACACTCCCACCTGTGGCAGACCGGGCATCAGTTCGCTAACAGCCTTTACTCCCTTGAGGTTTGCGGGATTGTGCAGAGGTGCAAGGTCGCTGCACTCTTCAAATACCTTCAATACCTCATCTGTGAGTTTAACGCTCTTGTTAAACTTCTCGCCTCCGTGCACCATACGATGACCTACGGCATCAATCTCCTTGAGATCTTTGATGACACCAATTTCCGGGTCGGTGAGCAGTGAGAAGATAAACTTCACACCCTCTGTATGCTCGGGGATGTCGTGCATTATCTGCTTCTTCTCTCCGTTAGCCAGTTTAACCTTGACGAATGCACCGTCCAATCCTACTCTCTCTGCACCTCCAGAGGTCATCACCTCTTTGGTGTCCATGTTGTAGAGCGCATACTTGATAGATGAGCTTCCACAGTTTAGCACTAAAATCTTCATGACTTTTTTTAATGAAATTTACTTAACTCTTCTTCGCATCCATTGCCTGGCAAGCAGTGATTGCCACCATCTTATAGATGTCATCTACTGAACAGCCTCGGGAGAGGTCGTTGACAGGACGGGCTATACCCTGGAGGATTGGACCTAAAGCAGTGGCGCCACCAAGACGCTCCACCAACTTATAGGAGATGTTGCCTACCTCAAGACATGGCACTACCAATACATTGGCATGGCCGGCAATCTTACTTCCAGGAGCCTTCTTCTCACCTACTGCCGGTACAAGAGAAGCATCTGCCTGCAACTCACCGTCAATCTGCAATGACGGGTCAAGTTCCTTGGCAAGGCGAGTGGCTTCTACCACCTTATCTACTACCTCGTGACTCGCACTTCCCTTGGTCGAGAAACTCAACATCGCCACTCTGGGCTCTTCAAATCCTGCAACACTCTTGGCTGTCTGGGCTGTACATACAGCAATCTGTGCCAACTGAGCTGCGTCGGGCATAGGAGTAACGGCAACATCACCCATCACGAGAATACCATTCTCGCCATACTGGGGCTTGTCGGTGATGAGCAGCATGGCACCACTCACACATGATATGCCAGGGGCACACTTGATAATCTGCAGGGCAGGACGCAAAGTGTCGCCTGTAGTGCTCAGGGCACCACTGATCTGTCCGTCAGCACCTTCGGTCTTAATAATCATACATCCGAGGTACAGAGGATTCTTAACCAACTCGCGGGCTTTCTCGATAGTCATGCCCTTCTTCTTGCGCAGTTCGGCAAGCAAGGTGGCATATTCCTCAGCCTTGGGGTTATTCTCTGGGTCAATCAGGGTAGCCTTGTCAATATTGGTCAGTCCCCATTCCTTGGCCAATTTGTGCACCTCCTCGGGATTACCGATGAGGATAAGGTCGGCCACATCGTCAGCCAGAACTCTGTCTGCTGCTCTTAACGTACGTTCCTCGGTGGCTTCGGGGAGTACGATGCGCTGCTTGTTACTCTTGGCGCGCTCAATGATTTTTTGAACTAAATCCATAGTTTGTTTCTTAAATATGTTTTTTGTAATCTTTACTTTGCAATTTCACGTTGCAAAAGTAAGAAAAAAAATCGAGAATATCTTAAAATCCATCATTTTTTTATTATTTTTATATATTCAGCTTTTATCCACAGACTTTTTTATCCACAGATTATCACAGATTTTTTTATCCACAGATTATTAAATATCATAGATATTTTGATTATCACAGATTAAATCATCAGTCAGCCCTATACCCAATAAGCTGTGCGCAGCCGCGCCCTCGGCGCATAGACAATCGCAACTCTGTTGCGTAAAACTCTACGAGCAACCCCGCAGGGGCGAGAGCTTGTTTGCGAGTACAGAACAGCCGGTTTACCGGTTAAGTCCTTCCTCCTGAGGAGGGAGGATTTAGGAGGGAGGTGGAGCCTCTCCTAGCAGGAGAGGACGGGTGAGGTAGAAAAAGCTTTCTTTCATTTATTTAAATAAACCCTTCCAAACCTTAAAAAATATAAAATTATTCCTATATTATAAGGTGGTAGAAAGTTTTTTGTTTACTTTTGCACCCAAATTTATAAATGTTCAAAGGATTATGCAGAAAAATCTTGTAATAGTAGAGTCTCCTGCCAAGGCGAAGACTATTGAAAAGTTTCTCGGTGATGACTTTAAGGTTATGTCGAGCTATGGTCATATCAGAGACTTGAAGAAAAAGGAAATAAGTATAGATATGGATACCTTGCAGCCTTCCTACGAAATACCCGAGGAAAAGGTGAAGGTGGTGAAGGAACTTAAGGCTAATGCCAAAACCGCCGAAAAGGTGTGGTTGGCTTCCGATGAGGACCGCGAGGGAGAGTCTATATCCTGGCACTTATGCGAGGTGCTCGGACTTGACGAGAAAAAGACAAGCCGTATCGTATTCCACGAAATCACAAAACCCGCCATTCTTGAGGCTATCAAGAATCCACGACATATCGATATGAATCTCGTAAATGCACAACAGGCTCGTCGTGTACTCGACCGCATTGTGGGATTTAAGTTGTCACCGGTTTTGTGGCGCAAGGTTAAACCTGCTCTCTCCGCTGGTCGTGTGCAGAGTGTTGCCGTCCGACTTATCGTTGAGCGTGAAAGGGAAATACAAAATTTCAAGAGCGAGTCTTATTACAGAATAAATGCCATCTTTGCCGTGGAGGACAAGGATGGGGCAATGTCTGAAGTGAAGGCCGAACTGCCTGCTAGGTTTAAAAGTCGCGACGAAGTGATGGTTTTCCTCGACAAGTGTCAGAAGGCTGAGTTCAAGGCGGATGCTGTTAGCAAGAAACCTTTGAAGCGCTCCCCGGCTCCTCCCTTCACTACATCTACATTGCAGCAGGAGGCCGCACGTAAGTTGGGATTCACTGTGTCTCAGACAATGACTATCGCCCAGCACTTATATGAAAACGGTAAGATCACCTACATGCGTACCGACTCTGTCAATCTTTCTGCATTGTGTATCAATGGCAGCAAGGAGGAGATATGCCAACTGTGGGGCGACAAGTATAGCAAACCTCGACAGTTCCACACTCAGTCCAAAGGCGCACAGGAGGCTCACGAGGCAATACGTCCTACCGATATGACTGCCTCTACCATCGAGGGACGTGCCCAGGAAAAACGTCTCTATGAACTTATTTGGAAGCGCACCATTGCCAGTCAGATGGCTGATGCCGAGATCGAGAAGACTACTGTCAACATCTCGGGCACTGGTCTCGATGAGCAGTTTGTTGCAAATGGTGAGGTCGTGAAATTCGATGGATTTATTAAGGTATATCATGAATCTACTGATGACGACGAGCAGATGGATGCCGAGGGCACACGCATGCTTCCGCCGATATCTGAGGGACAGCCTCTGCAAAGACGCGAGGTGGCGGCATTGCAACGTTACACCCAGAGCCCGATGAGATACACCGAGGCTAGTCTTGTCCACAAACTTGAAGAATTGGGTATCGGACGTCCTTCTACCTATGCTCCTACGATTAGCACCATCCAGCAACGCGAATATGTGCACAAGGGTGATAAGAAGGGCGAGGAACGACAGTTTGAGTCGATTGTGCTCAAGGGAAAGCAAATCACCGAGAAAACTCGTACTGAGATTACTGGTGGAGACAAAGGGAAACTCATGCCTACCGACATCGGAATTGTGGTGAATGATTTTCTTCTACAGTATTTCCCAAGTATAATGGACTATAACTTCACCGCCACGGTGGAGCAGAAGTTTGACGAGATTGCTGAGGGTAAAGAGAAATGGACCGACATGATGCGTGATTTCTATAAGGATTTCGAACCGGTTGTAGAGAACACAATGAATATCCGTGCTGAGCATAAGGCAGGAGAACGACAGTTGGGCTTCGACACAAAGAGCAACAAACCGGTATATGTGAAAATCGGACGATTCGGACCGGTTGTCCAGATTGGCGATGCCGAGGACAAGGAAAAACCAAAGTTTGCTCAGCTGCCGTCTGAATACAGTATGGAGAGTATCACTCTCGAGGAGGCATTGGAACTGTTCAAACTCCCGCGCGATCTCGGCAAATTCGAGGGTAAGACGGTTTCCGTAGGTACTGGTCGCTTCGGTCCTTATATCCTCCACGATAAGAAATACGTGTCCGTACCTAAGGAGATGGATCCTTATACCATTTCTCTCGATGATGCCGTGGCTCTCATCAATGGTAAGCGCCAACAGGAGCAGCAACGTCATATCAAGAGCTTTGAGGAAGATCCCAAGATGGAGGTGCTTAATGGAAGATATGGACCTTATATACAATATGATGGCACCAACTATCGTCTGCCTAAGAATATGCACGACAGGGCTGCCCAACTCACATACGAGGAATGTAAGAACGTTATTGACTCTACTCCTGTTAAGAAGAAATGAAAAGGATAATCCTCATCGGCTATATGGGAGCCGGAAAAACTACGGTTGGCAAGGCTCTGTCTAAACAGATGGGACTGCCCTTCTACGATCTCGACTGGTATATCGAAAGCCGTATGCACAAAACTGTTTCTCAGATTTTTGCCGAAAAAGGCGAAGAGGGTTTCAGGTTGATTGAGCGCAATATGCTTCACGAGGTGGCGGAGTTTGAAAATGTCATCATCAGTTGTGGGGGAGGCACTCCGTGCTTCTTCGACAATATGGATTATATGAACGGGCAGGGGGATGTCATCTATCTCAAGGCCTCCCCCGAAGTGCTCTACAAGCACTTGCTCATGGGGAAGACCGAGCGACCTCTGCTCAAAAACAAAACTCCCGAGCAGCTCATCTGCTTCATCAAGGAGCAATTGCAAATACGCGAACCTTTTTACTCTAAGGCCAAGTATGTGCTCGATGTCAGTTTGATGGACAATTATGAGAAAATTCAAATATCAGTAACTAATATATTAGATCTTATCGGACAAGAATGAAAAAGTGGACTATAGAAGACTCGAAAGAGCTCTACAACAT
>SAMEA3663103__coassemble_389_pt1 | contig 21739 bp, 16 predicted proteins | sample SAMEA3663103__metabat2_low_PE_014 | metagenome-assembled genome bin SAMEA3663103 (sample SAMEA3663103) | pig gut metagenome | biome: pig gut; feature: pig-associated habitat; material: faeces | place: France | collected 2012 | reverse complement strand
ACTCCTTAACTCCTTAACTACCAACTATTATCCTTACTTGCGAAAGTTGAGTAAATAATATCATCCAAATAGTGCGCGGAGTGCTTCCTCCACCTTCTTCACTGGAACGAGTTCGATATTGTATTTCTTACCCTTTAGTCCAGCGAGATTATACTTAGGGATAATCATGTGCGAGAATCCGAGTTTTTCAGCCTCCGAGATACGTTGCTCAATACGGTTCACCGGTCTCACCTCACCGCTAAGTCCCACTTCTCCCGCCATACACCATCCAGCCTCGATGGCGGTATCCACATTGCTCGACAACACCGCAGCAATCACACTCAAGTCCATTGCAAGGTCAGTGACGCGCAGTCCACCCGCAATATTCAGGAACACGTCCTTCTGCATAAGTTTGAATCCTACACGTTTCTCCAACACCGCAAGCAGCATGTTGAGGCGTCGCTGGTCAAATCCCGTGGCAGTGCGTTGTGGCGTGCCGTATGCAGCCGACGACACAAGAGCCTGTGTCTCAACGAGGAAGGGTCTGACTCCCTCCACTGCCGATGATATGGCAATGCCGCTCAGTCCCTCATGATCCTGCGTCAACAGCAGTTCCGATGGATTGCTCACCTGTCGCAATCCCGTTTGCTGCATCTCATATATACCCAATTCCGATGTCGAGCCAAATCGGTTCTTTATGCTTCTCAATATGCGATACATATAGTGCTGGTCGCCCTCAAACTGTATCACAGTATCCACGATATGTTCCAGTATCTTCGGTCCTGCCAATGTGCCCTCCTTGTTGATATGTCCGATGAGAATAACCGGCACTCCGCTGGTCTTTGCAAATCGCAACAATGCCGATGCACACTCCCTCACCTGCGTCACACTGCCCGGACTCGTCTCCACATCCTCGGTGGATATTGTCTGTATCGAGTCGATCACCACAATCTGCGGATTCACCTCCTTGATATGCTCAAAAATCCTTTCGAGCGATGTCTCGCATAAGATGTGCACATTGTCGTTGTCGGTATGGGGGATGCGCTCGGAGCGCATCTTCAACTGATGTGCGCTTTCCTCGCCACTCACGTATAGAATGTTCCTCTCTGGCATCTGCAGTATCGTTTGCAATGTCAGTGTACTCTTTCCTATTCCCGGTTCACCACCCAGCAGGATGATCGACCCGGGCACGAGTCCACCACCCAGCACACGGTTGAGCTCCGCATCGTGCATGTCGATGCGCGGGTCCTCGTGCGTACTAATCTCTCGCAGTAACATAGGTCGCGATGCATTGCGCATACCGCGTCCAATTTCACCGGCACGCGTTGACGCCGATGCCGCATTTCGGGCCTTCGCCGATGCCGTGTCGCCAGCCACCCTAATCTCCTTAAACGTGTTCCACTGTCCGCAGTTGGGGCATTTGCCCACCCATTTCTGTGCCTCTTGACCACAGTTGCTGCATACGTACATTATCTTATCTTTTGCCATATTAAGCACAAAAGTACGGATATTTTTTGATATTACAAAATTTATTCGTACTTTTGCAGCCATAAATCACAAAAAAAGATTGAAATGATGAGAAAATTGAGATATTTTGTTGTCTTATTGGCGGTATTTTCCACATTGTCCACCATAGTAGTCATTATGGCGGCATGTGGCAATTCATACAAGGAAACCAAGCGGTTGTCGCGCCTTGAGCGCCAGCGACTCGCCAAGGAGGACTCCGCCGCCCTCAAGATAGCCGTTATGCCCACCCTCGATTGCCTGCCCCTCTATGTGGCAAGGGAGAATAAATGGTTTTGCGACGGTAAAACCGACATCCGTCTGAAATACTTCACCTCGCAGATTGATTGCGACACAGCTATCCTCAACGGTAGGGTGGAGGGAGCCGTGAGCGACCTTGTCCGTGTGGCACGCATGAACAGTCGCGGTGCAAAGATAAAACCCCAGATAGCCACATCAGCCTATTGGCAGTTGCTCACCAACCGCAACTCCCGTATTCGCGAACTGAAGCAGCTCGACGACAAGATGGTGGCGATGACAAGATATTCCGTCACCGACATGCTTGCCGACCATGTTGTGGATAGTGCAAAACTCAAGAGCGAGCGTGTGTTCAAGGTGCAAATCAATGATGTCAACGTGCGTCTGCAGATGATGCAGAACAACGAGATGGACGCCATGTTTGTCACCGAACCACAAGCCACCCTTGCCCGCCTCTCCAAGCACAAGTTGCTCCTCGACACCCGTAAGATGGACTGGAATATGGGAGTGATTGCCTTTAGGGAGAAACCGATGAAGGATGTGGATCGCAAACGCCAGTATGATGTCTTCGTCAAGGCATATAATCAGGCTTGCGACTCCATCAACAAAAATGGAATCGCCCATTACGCCCATCTCATGGAGAAATATTGCCGCACCCGTCGTGAGGCTATCGACTCCATTCCCAAGACAAAGTTCCATCATGCCGTGGGACCGAGGGAGAAAGATATGATGATGGCGGAAAAATACATCAAATAATAAAGAATACGATAATGGAAGAGATGTCAGATAACATCAGGGAAATATATATAGATTTGCAAAAAGACTTTTTTGCAGCTATTGAGAATATCAAGGAATATATTCACGACAAAGGCGACAGCAACGCAACCGAATATAAGTTGCAACAACTGGAGGCTGAGGTAGAACTGTCGTGCAGATGGTGGAAAGAAAACCAGCCCTGTCCCCCCGCCGATGATATGCTCGATAGCTATTTCCTTCCCAAACTTCAGAGGATATGGGATGACTATTTCTTGCTCGACATGATGACCTCCAACAACAACTACCTCCTCTCCCTGCGCAACAAGGTGAGGGCAAGCGGGCGCGACTGGTCGTGGGGCGAAATCCGCAAACGGTTGGAGAGTTTTGTGTCGAATATTGCACTGCTGCAATTGCAGAATGACAACGAGGCTGCACAACAGCGATTGGAAGTCATATACGAGGAACAGAAGAAATATCGTCAGCAGATGTTCCTGTACGTACTCACTGAACTGCGCTTTTCGGGGGGCGACATACAGGAACTGGAGGACCTCCTGCTCACACCCACCGTTGACAACATCGACCAGAGGATGATTATCTCGGCACTCACCATCAACGGACTCATGGTGTTCGACCCGCTCAAACTCCGACTCCTTGTCAATGTATATACCAAATCCGAGGATATTCCCGTCAAGCAGTATGCCTTGGTGGGATGGGCATTGACATTGCCCCGCCAGCCATATTCTTGTGATTCACAAACCACACAGATAGTGAGAGACCTCGTGGATAACGATGCCACAGTGAGGGAGGAACTTGCCCAGTTGCAGATACAGTTGGCATATTGCCAGTCGGCCGACCGTGACTCACGCAACTTCCAGGAAACCATAATGCCCGACATTATGAAGGCGTCCAATATGCGCTTCACCGACAAGGGGTTGGAGATGCAGGAAGACGACCCTATGGACGACATCTTAGGTCGCAGCACCACCGAGAAGAAGATGGAAGAGGTAGAGTCGCGCATGCGCAGTTATATGGACAAGCGCAGTCAGGGCATGGACCTTTTCTTCCAGGGTTTCAAGCACATGAAGCGCTATCCCTTCTTCAGCGATATCTCCAATTGGCTTGTGCCCTTCTATTACGAGCATCCCGACATTGCCCCGGCTTTGCACCAGATGGGTGGCAACGGAATACTTCATTTGATGCTCGACGCTCCGATGTGCGACAACGACAAATACTCCTTTGTCTTTGCCTTCCTTTCCATCATGAACAAAGTGCCAAAGGATATTATCGAACAGATGCAGCAAACAGCCCCTCCTGAAAATGCCTATCGCGATTGGATGAGCGATCCTGCCATCCTGCGTCGCAACTATCTGCAGTCGCTCTATCGTTTCTTCCAACTCTTCCCTTATAGTGAGAGCTTCGTCAGTCCTTTCTGTGATACCGAAGAGGTTGAGATGCCATATTTAGATCCGCCCTCTTGGCTTATCGTTGCGAATAAGACACTTATGGAAACTCGCTTCGACAATAATATTATTGACTTGCTGAAGTATTTCCTCCGCAAAAAAGATTTTGGTGCAGTACAATTTATATTGGATGAGTATAATGATTGTGATGATAGTTTTGACCTCTGCTATGTACGCACTCTTTTTTATGCAGAAAGTTTGCCAGATTTTGAGGATGAATTCCTGCATAACATAGAGTATTGCCTTAAGGTCAAGCCCGATAGCATTACGTTGAGGAAACTGTATGCCAAGTGGTTGTATTCTTGCGAAAAATTCCAAGAGGCAAAGACCTTGTTTGGCAAATTGATGGAGGAAAAAGACGGCAATCGCAACTATATGTTCAGCTATGCCTTGTGTTGTCATAAATTGGGTGATTATGATGAGGCGAAGAAGGTGCTTTTCCGTCTTGCCTACGAACATCCCGACGACCGTGAGGTGGGTATATTGCTTGCCTCCACGCTTTTCCTCGATGGCAAGACCGAGGATGCCTTCAAGCGTGTTGACAAGATGTCGGCAGATGATTTGGACAAAAAGGTGAAAAAGGAGTTGACAGTAGTCCGCTCCTTATCCCTGCTCGCTCTCAACCGTCGCGAGGAGGCTGCCAAGTGTTATGCTTCCTCAATTGAGATATCTGATGAGAGTACGCATTTCCATACACCTCTTTATAAAAAGGTAAATGATGACATACAACGCAACTTGAAGGAGTATAGTGATCGTATTAAGGAGTTGGGATTGGACGGCAAACCGCTTGACATCTTTACGCACGAGGTTTATAAGTTGGTTAAAGCACGGGGGTGAGCAAGTGGGCAAACCATCCCACAAACTTCTTCCACGGTGTGCGCCACTTGTCCCAATATTCCTCTGTGAGATAGTCGCAGTCCTTCTTGTCGTCGTCGAATAGCCTGTTCAGTTCGGCAGTCACGTGCTTGTCCAATATCACTGCATTCTCCTCGTAGTCGAATCTCAGACTTCTTGCATTCAGGTTGGCGCTTCCCACAGTACAGAATTTCCCATCCACCATAATCACCTTCGTATGGTGGAATCCCGGTTTGTATAGATAGATATGACATCCGTGCTTCATCAGTTGGTGCACATTATAGAACACGCAGTCGGGGGTGAGCGGTATGTCACTCCTTAGCGACACCATAATCTCCACCTTCACACCTCTCTCTGCAGCCCTTCTAAGCGCTTTCTTCAGTCGCGGACTGAGGGTGAGATAGGGGTTCACCAGTTTGATACTGTCCTTTGCGGCATCGATAGCATTGGCATAGAAGTCGCGTATGATACGATTGGTGGTCCTCGGTTCCCTGTTCACTATTCCCACCACTTGCTTGTGTGCCGATGAGGTAGTGTCGGGTTTCAGTCCTGTCATCTCCACCTTCTCGTAAGCCCTGAAATATTTCTTTCCCCACACATTCTGTTCCGTCACCTTGTTCCATATCCTCAGGAAGATCATCTGCAACTGACTCACCGCTCCTCCCTCTATTCTGCAGTGCATGTCGCGCCATTCTCCCACCTGCTCCGTACCTTTTATATAATAGTCGGCCACGTTCATACCTCCCGTGTATGCCACATTGCCGTCGATTACCACAATCTTTCGGTGGTCGCGGGTGAAGACATGGTTCACCCAGGGAAATCTCACCGGGTCAAACTCATAAATCTCAATCCCGTCAGCACGCAGTTTCTCCACGTGTGAGTGCTTCAGCGGTTGGTTGTTGGAGTCATTGCCAAACCCGTCGAATAATGCGCGCACCTCCACACCCTCCTTCACTTTCATGCGCAGGAGGTTGAACAGTTCCGATGCAATTGAGTCGTTGCGGAAATTAAAGTATTCCAGATGGACGCTGCTCTTGGCCTGACGTATAGCCTCAAACATATCGTCAAACTTCTCCTGTCCGGATGTCAACAGCGTCACACTGTTGTTGTGGGTGAACACCACTCCGTCTTTCTCTAACGCCTGTCTGATAACCGTGTCGCTGCTTTGCAATATCAGCGACACGGCCAATAACAGGATTATCCTAATCCTCATTAATAAGTTTTCCTCTTCTTATTTCTTTCTATGCGCCAATCTGTACTCCAGAGGCGACATTCCGAATTTATCCTTGAAAATGTTTATAAAGTTTTCTGCCGTGATGAATCCCACGTTGATGGCGAGCTCCGACAAGTTGATGTCGGTGCGCTCCAGCAGTGTGCACGCATGACGCAGTTTCAGGTCGCGCACCAGTTCCGCAGGAGTCTTCTGTGTTATTGCCTTTATTCTGTGGAAGAAAGGCACTCGTCCCATACCCATTGCCGACGACATCTCTTCGAGGTTGATCTGTCCGCGGCTCATGTTCTGCAGCACATATTGCTCCACGTTCCTTATGAGTTGCTCGTCCATGGCGTTGTTCATCGAGTATTCGCCGATGGTCTTTCCATCGGCATAATATTCCGATCCAGGAGCCTGTGGCAAGTCCTTCTTCTCCTCCTCGGCAGGTTGCTCTTCGGGTTTGCCTTCCGGTTTGATACCCTCCGGCAGTGCCTTAATCTGATCTTCCATCTCTCCAGCCATATCGTCATAGTTGATGGTTGAAGTCGTCATACTTGCGTTGTAACCCTCAAGACGTCTTGTCTCTCGTCCCTCTATCTGTCCGCTCATGTCGATATTCATCTGCAGTCCTAGCAGACGGTTGAATCTCATTGCCGCCTCCTGCATGTTGAATGGTTTGGCGAGATAGTCGTCAGCCGATACGGTGATATTTCTTTCCTTCATTTCGGCAGCACTCAGCACTCCGTTTGTCATCAACACAAACTTGATGTCATGTGTACGCTTGTTCGTCTTGATATAGTTGCACAATTCGCTACCCGTCATCTTTGGCATAATCTCCTTACATACCACGATGTCCGGTTTGAGCACCTCCAGGTCGGTGTGAGCCTTCGTGGAGTCGTCGTATGTATGTATGGTGTAAATCTGTCCCAGATGGGCAGTGATGAAATTGAGGAAGTCCTTGTTGTCATCCACGATAGCCACCACATATTTCTGAGTTTCCAGTTTCTCCTTCGGCGGACGTATAGTAGCCGTCAGCTCAGCCGTTTCACCCAGCAGTTTCACCTCTCCACGGTCGTTCAACTGCATTCTGTCGGCAGCAATGGCAGTAGCCTTTGACTCCGGGTCTTCGAGATACATCTGCATCTCTGAAATACGCGTGATAATCTGCAGCATCTGGAAGTGCAGCGAGTTCACCTGCTCCTTTTGGTCAACCGTTGTGGCTGTATCCGATATATTACCGATTATCGACGTCATTCTCGCCATAGGTTGTCTCAAGTCGTCGCTGGCAGCCTTCAGTTCCTCTCTCTGGCGTGCCAATTCATTGATAACCTCCTTTTTCTTCGTCCATATATAATTGATGCGCTTCGACACCGTGCGGTAGATATACACCGCAGCGATAATCACAATCACATACACCAGAATCATCCACCATTGCATCCACCAGGGGTTGGATATCTCGATTACGAGCACGCGTTCCTGTCGGCTCACTGCACCGTCAGCGCTCATGGCCTTCACGTGCAGAGTGTATTTGCCGCTTGCGAGGTTTTTAAACGTCACTCCGTGCTGCAGCGGGTCGCCATTGCGCCATTGCTCGTCGAGTCCCTCCATCCAATACATAAACTGTAGTCTCTCGCCCTGGTTGTAGTTGCCTGCCGAGAATTTTATCGAGAATGTGTTCTGACTGCTGGTCAGTTCTATCTTGTTGCTCTCGTTGAGGGCCTGAGGCAGCGGCACCATTCCGTCGTATTCATGTCCTGTCTGTATCTCGGTCTCACCGATAAACAATTGTGTCAGCATCACCTTTGGTAGCGAGTTGGTGTCGTCCTTGCTCTTTGCGCTTATCCAGTTTACGCCATACAATCCTCCAAACACCACGTTTCCGTCGTTTTTGCATAGAATAGATCCACGGTTGAACTCATTGCTCTGCAGACCGTCCGAGAGGTCGTAGTTGTATAGTCCATAACTGAACACGTCACCCACATGGTCGCCCTGCACCACCACACGACACACACCATTGCTTGTAGTCAGCCAGATGTTCTTGTTCTTGTCCTCGGTGATACCGCATATACTGTTGTTGCACAGTCCGTTGTCCTCAGTGATATAGTTCAGACTGTCGTTCTTGAGGTTGAGCACGTTCACACCGTCGCGCGTACCAATCCAGAGCAGTCCCCTGGAGTCCTCAAGCACCTGCGTCACATAGTCGTTTGTAAACTTCTTGAGGTTGGTGGAGTTACCGGTATAAACCCTCTTTTCGGTAGTTGAGAGGTTGAGTATCATCAGTCCCTCATTCGTACCCACCAGCATGTTGTTGTTGCTGCCATAGTATAAAGAGGTGATGACATTAGTGTTGAGTTTGCCGCTCTCCTTGGTATAAGTGGAGAATGTGTTCATTTTTGGATTAAACACCTGCAGACCGCCGTTGGTGGCAATCCATAGGCTTCCCGTACGGTCGCTGCACAAGGCATTGATATGATCGTCAATCAGCGTGTTGGTGCTGTTGCTGTCCCTCTTTGCCGAGTAAATAGTGCTACTGCCGTTTAGGATGCGTGTCAGTCCGTTTTCCGACGAGCCCACCCACAGACTGCCGTCCTTCGTGGTGGTCATCGCACTCACCTTCCTGCTGGCCAATGGCCCCGAATAGTCGAGCACACCGCTATTGCCTGTGCCATACCACATCTTGCCAGAGTCATCCTGCGTGATTGCGGTGATATCTCCGAGGAATGCCGACTGGAACTTGTATATGTTCTTGCCATAATAAGCCACACCCGCTTTCTGTGTTCCCACCCAAAGCAAGTCGGTGTCATCCACATACACGCTCAATATGCTCTTCTGCACCTCCGAAGGATGTGAACGGTCGTTGATGGCTCTCGGTTCCACACTCTCCATCTCATGCGTGTTCACGTTCATCCTTATCAGTCCTGCCCTGTCGGTGGCAATCCATATATTACCGCTACGGTCGCCCGCCATACCGAACACCGACCTGTCAACATCATTTCCCGTCATTCCTAATTGGTCGCCGATGGCAGTGTTCCACGTACCATTGTTTTTGTTATATACCATCAGCGTGCCATGTCCGTAGAGCCAGATATTGTCCAGTTGGTCGGCGAATGCCTTCAGCGACGACGAGAGTCTTAGTCCTTGTTCGGCAATGTCTTGATTAATCCACAGAGTCTGCTGCTGATGACTGATGTCGCAGCACGCAATCGTACCGTTTTCATATACAATCAGGGCACCCTCCCTGCAATCGCTTATCGACACCACCTTACCTTCGGGAATACCCTTAGTGTCGGCAGTGTAGCTGAATTCATACATCAGCTGTTGCTGAGTGTTGTATGCCAAGATACCCCTTTGGGGAATATACATCCACAAGTTTTTCCTTTGGTCGATATACACCATTTGCGGTGCCTCGTTGAGACCCATCTTCGAATACACCTGTTTCATATCGCGCTCAAAGCTCTCGGTCTGAGGGTGATAAATACAAATGCCTGAAGCCGTCTCTACCCACAGGTTACCATCGAGAGCCTCCTGTATTCCCGATATATAGCTGTCGGGAAGCGACGAACCGTCCTGCGAGTCGCATTGGAAATTTTTAAATGTATAGCCATCATATCGGTATAGTCCGGCAGGCGTACCAAACCATACGTATCCTCGGGAATCTTTCAGTATGCAGTTTATCTGACTACTGTTGAGCTTGTTTCTCGAGTCAAGGGTTTTGAAGTAAAATACTGCCGCTACTGTCATTGGCAGCAGTATGAGTACTGTTATCAGTACCAAACTTATTAACTTCCTTGTCTTTTTCATATTTCTTGTGTCGATTAAATCATACATGAATAATGGTCAACAACCCCCAGCAAGCGATTGTTTTTGTCGGTCACTAGCACCGAGTGTATCTTGTATCTGTTCATGATATTCTGCACCTGCGAGATCTTGGTGTCTATGCCCACGGTCTTTGGGTGAGTGGTCATGATGTCAGCCACCGTCTTGTCGAAGAATTGCGCCTTCCATTTCTCCATTGCCCTTCGGATGTCGCCGTCGGTGATGAGTCCTGCCACCTCACCGTTTCTCTCCGCTATACCCAGTCCGAGTTTGCCCTTGCTCACATGGATGATTGCGTCGCCCAGGTGCATCTCTGGAGTGATCACCGGCATCTCCTCAGTGCGCATCACGTCGCCTGCGGTGGTGAGCAGTCTCTTTCCTAGTTCACCGCCCGGATGGAACTGTGCGAAGTCCTGCGGACGGAAATTGCGCTTCTCCATCAGAGCCACAGCCATTGCGTCGCCCATGGCTAGTTGGGCCGTCGTACTGCTGGTGGGAGCGAGGTTGAGGGGGCATGCCTCCTTTGTCACACTCACGTTGATGTGATACGTACTGTATTTGGCGAGCAGTGATGATGGGTTGCCGCTCATTCCGATGATAGGTATCTCCATGTGCAGCACCATCGGTATGAATCTCAGCAGTTCGTCGGTCTGTCCCGAGTTGGATATGGCGAGCACCACGTCGTCCTTGGTCATCACGCCCAGGTCTCCGTGGAACACGTCAAGGGGATTGATAAAGAACGAAGGAGTGCCTGTACTCGACAGGGTTGCGGCAATCTTCGCACCAATATGTCCGCTTTTTCCCACACCGGTGACAATCACCTTTCCGTGGCAGCGGAACATCAATTCGACAGCATTGTCAAAATTGTCGTCTATCAGAGGTATGAGTCCCATAAGGGCTTCCGCCTCGTCCTTGATACATTGTATTGCGTAATTACGAACGTTCATCTTTCAATCTTTCAATCTTTCAATCTTTCAATTTTTCAATAAGCTCAAAGAGCTTATCGAGTGGCAGCATATTCGCTGCATCGCTGAGTCCCTTGTCGGGATCTGGGTGCACCTCAAAGAACCATCCGTTGGCTCCAAAGGCCTTTGCAGCCAGCGCCATTGCCGGCACAAACTGTCGGTCGCCGCCCGTCTTACCTCCGGCACCGCCCGGTCGCTGCACACTGTGCGTGCAATCCATCACCACCGTCGGTGTAATCTGCAGCATGTCAGGTATATTTCTGAAATCCACAATCAAGTTGTTATATCCAAACATGTTACCTCTCTCCGTGAGCCACACGTCCTTAGCCCCCGCCTCGCGAGCCTTCTCCACGGGGTAGCGCATGTCGTTGCCGCTGAGGAATTGTGCCTTTTTGATGTTCACCGTCTTTCCCGTCTTTGCTGCAGCCACGAGCAAGTCCGTCTGTCGGCACAAGAATGCCGGAATCTGTATCACATCCACCACCTCGCCCACAGGTCCTGCCTGATAGCTCTCGTGGATGTCGGTAAGCAGTTGCAGTCCATACTTGCTCTTTATGTCGGCAAGCATCTGCAGTCCCTTGTCCATTCCCGGACCTCGGAATGAGTGGATAGAAGTGCGGTTGGCCTTGTCGAATGAGGCCTTGAATATTATGTCAGTGCCCAACTTGTCGTTTATCCTGACAAGTTCCTGTGCCACTGTGTCGAGCAGTTCCGCCGACTCAATAACACACGGACCGGCAATAAATTGTTGTTTCATACAGAGCGTTTTTTATTTTATTAGCTGAGTGTTTTTATTATAATTGGTGCAAAGATACAAATTATCTGCGGATAATCAATGCTATTAACCACTTTTAACGCATATAATTGCACTTTTTTTCATTTTTTGCCGTAACTTTGCACCTATGACAAACGAATATCAGATTAGAGTGCTGCCGAATATTGCATATTCCGTAGCCACCGTAAAGGAATATATTGCCCGCGAAAAAGGCATAGATGCACGCACCATCAAGGGATTGAGAATACTCAAGCGCAGCATCGATGCCCGCCATAATCCCGTGTATGTAAATCTCACTGTCAGGATTTTTATCAACGAAGAACCCCCTGCCACTGAGTATGTTCCCACTCATTATCCCGATGTCTCTTCGGCTGAACCGGTAGTGGTGGTGGGCGAGGGACCCGGTGGACTCTTTGCTGCTCTCCGTCTCATTGAGCACGGACTCCGTCCTGTTGTTATTGAGCGTGGAAAAGACGTTCACAATCGCAAGCGCGACCTGTCGAAGATTACCAAGACGCAGAAGGTGGACCCCGAAAGCAATTATTGCTATGGAGAGGGTGGGGCAGGAGCCTATTCCGACGGCAAACTATACACCCGCAGTAAGAAGCGCGGGAATGTAGATAAAATTCTGAATGTATTCTGCCAACATGGAGCCTCGGTGGATATACTCAGCGATGCCCATCCCCATATTGGCACCGACCGTCTTCCCCGTGTCATCGAGAACATGCGCAACACGATATTGAGATGTGGCGGTGAGGTGCACCATCTCACACGCATGACCCGTCTTCTTCTTGATGGCGACACCGTTGTGGGCATCGAGGCAGTGGGCGTCGAGAGCGGTGAGCAGCGGGAGTTTCGTGGGCCCGTCATCCTTGCCACAGGTCACAGTGCCCGTGATGTCTATCGTTATCTTGCCGAGAGTGGAGTGGATATCGAGGCAAAGGGTTTGGCGGTAGGTGTGCGACTTGAGCATCCTTCCGAACTCATCGACCGCATACAGTATCACAACAAGAACGGCAGGGGCAAGTATCTTCCCGCAGCCGAATATTCCTTTGTCACCCAGGTCGATCAGCGAGGCGTCTATTCCTTCTGCATGTGTCCCGGAGGTTTCATCATCCCGGCAGCCACAGGCGAGCGCCAGATAGTGGTCAACGGAATGAGTCCGAGCAACCGAGGCGGTCAGTGGTCCAATAGCGGAATGGTGGTGGAATTGCGTCCCGAGGATGTCGAGGGAGACGACCCACTTAAGATGATGCGTTATCAAGAGCAGTTGGAGTTGGCCTGTTGGCAGCAGGGCAATATGAAGCAGACCGCCCCTGCACAGCGTATGATGGATTTCGTCAACGGCAAACTCAGTTATGATCTTCCGCGTTCGTCCTATGCCCCCGGTCTCATCTCTTCGCCCCTCCATTTCTGGTTGCCTGACCATGTCTCCCGTCGCCTTCGCGAAGGTTTCAAGTTTTTTGGCAATAAAAGTCGCGGATTCCTTACAAATGAGGCAGTTGTGATAGCCGTCGAGACCCGCACTTCATCCCCTGTCCGCATCCTCCGCACCCCTGACACTCTGATGCACATTCGTCTTCGTGGACTCTTCCCTTGTGGCGAGGGAGCCGGTTATGCCGGAGGCATTGTCTCCGCAGGTGTTGATGGTGAGCGTTGTGCCGACAGTTGTGCTGAATATCTTGCAACCTGAAAATGGAAGAAACGCAGCAGTGGTTTGTGATGCACAAGACAGTTCGTGGTCACGTAGTAGGGTTCAGGGGACAGGTACCTGAACCATCTATATACAAATAAGAAATGGCACGTAAAGCAAGAACGCATTTATTATGAAAATGGCTTGATTAGTAGAAATCCTCCCTCCTCAGGAGGAAGGACTTAACCTATAATGCGCGGAGGGCGGCGAGGAGCTCAGCGTTCTCGGTCTTGGTGCCGATGGTGATGCGGAGACAATTGCCACACATGGTGACGCGATTGCGATTGCGAACAATGATGCCCTTGGATACAAGATAGTCGTAGGTGGACTGGGCATCGGTGACTTCTACCAGGAAGAAGTTGGCATCGGTGGGATAAATCTTCTTGGTGATGGGAAGGAGGGTGAAGGCATCCATCACGCGGGAACGCTCCTGGAGTATCAGACGTACCCACTTGTCTATCTCGTAAGGGTCGTTGAGGATATCAAGGGCCTTCTGCTGGGCAAGGAGATTGATGTTGTAGGGATACTTCACCTTGTTGAGGATCTCGATAATTTCCGTGGATGCAAACGCCATACCAAGACGTAGGGCGGCACACCCCCATGCCTTACTCATCGTGTTGAGGACAACGATGTTGGGGTGGGACAACAACTCGCTGCGGAATGGACGCTGGGAGGAGAAGTCGCTATATGCCTCGTCGATGACGACTATACCGTCGAAGGCGGCGATTATCTTGTTGATCTCGTCGCGGTTGAGGGCATTGCCTGTGGGGTTGTTGGGCGAACACAGCCAGATGATTTTGGTGTGCTCGTCGGTGGCGGCGAGGAGTTTGTCGGCATTGAGTTGGAAACCTTCTTCCAGGCACACTGTGCGATATTCCACATTGTTGATGTCGGCACATACGCGATACATGCCGTAGGTGGGTTCGATGGCCACCACATTATCTATCTGGGGCTCGGTGAAGCAACGATACATGAGGTCGATGGCTTCGTCGCTGCCATTGCCGAGGAAGATATTATCTGCCGGAACGCCCTTGACTGCTGAAATCTTGGATTTTAGTTCAAGTTGGAGCGGGTCGGGGTAGCGGTTGAAGGGGGCGTTGTAGGGGTTCTCGTTGGCATCGAGATAGACGCTGGCGTTCCTACCGCTGAACTCGTTGCGAGCACAGCTGTAGGGGGCCAGTGACCATATATTCTTGCGGGTCAATTCTTGTAATGTCTTCATATTTATCCTTTTACTTCATTAATCCTGAGGGTCATTGCATTGCGATGGGCATCGAGACCTTCGGCGGCTGCCATGGTTTCGACGGCATGACCGATTTGGAGGATGCCTTCGTCGGTGAGGTGCTGGAAGGTGATCTTACGGCAGTAGCTGTCGAGATTCACACCGTTGTAAGCCACAGCATATCCGTGAGTGGGAAGGGTGTGGTTGGTGCCGCTGGCATAGTCGCCCGCACTCTCACATGCATATTTGCCCAGGAACACACTGCCTGCATTGATGACCCTATCGGCGAGCGACTCGTAGTTGTCGGTCTGGATGATGAGGTGCTCGGGGGCATAGGCGTTGGCAAGGTCGATGGCCTCGTCGTCGTTGGCCACCAATACCAGTCGGCTGTTGTCCAATGCCTTTTGTGCTATCTCCTTGCGAGGCAAGAGAGCAAGTTGGCGCTTCACTTCATCATCCACCTGATGAAGCATTGACTCTGAGGTTGTTATGAGGATAGACTGGGAGTCGATACCATGCTCTGCCTGCGACAGGAGGTCGGCTGCGATGAACGACGGATTGGCATTGGCGTCGGCAATGACGCACACCTCGGAGGGACCTGCGGGCATGTCGATGGCCACATCGTGGAGACTCACCTCTTGCTTGGCTGCCATCACATATTGATTGCCGGGACCGAAGATCTTATATACCTTGGGGACGGACTCGGTGCCATAGGCCATGGCTCCGATGGCTTGCACTCCGCCTGCCTTGAAGATATGACTCACGCCTGCTATGCGAGCCGCAACGAGTACGGCGGGATTGACCTTGCCCTCGCTGTTGGGAGGGGTGCAGAGCACTATCTCACGGCAACCGGCTATCTTGGCGGGGGTGGCGAGCATGAGCACTGTGCTGAACAAAGGGGCGGTGCCGCCAGGGATATAGAGTCCCACCTTGTCGATGGCGACGCTATTCTGCCAACAGGTGACTCCGGGACGGGTGGATACCTTATGACCGACGAATCGCTCCGACTCATGGAAGGTGCGGATATTGCCGTGGGCCAATCGGATGGCGGCTTTCAGGTCGTCGTCAACAAGGCGCTCGGCCTCGTCCATCTCAGCCTCACTGACTGCCAGTGAGGAGAGGTGGGCACGATCGAATTTCAGTTCGTATTCCTTCACCGCCTCGTCGCCCCTCGACTTTATATCGTCGAGGACACCACGCACGGTAGAGGTGAGTTGGGAGACGTCGAGGTGGGGACGGGCAATAATCTCCGCCCACTCGGCTCTCTTGGGATATAATATCTTCTTCATTTACAAAATCATCTTTTCAATGGGGGTGACAAGGATGCCCTGAGCTCCCATTTCCTTTAGTTTGCCAATAATTTCCCAGAAACGCTTCTGGTCGAGCACTGTGTGTACGGAGCACCAGTCATCGTCGGCAAGGGGGATGATGGTGGGGCTCTTCAATCCGGGGAGCACGTCGATAATCTCCTGAAGGCGGGCTTTGGGGGCATTCATACGCACATACTTCTTGTCCTCGGCACTGCGCACTGCCTCGAAGCGGAAGAGCATCTCCTGAAGGGTGGCCTTCTTCTCGTCGTCGAGATTCTTGTTGCCGATGAGAAGGGCCTCGCTCTGCATCACTATCTCCACCTCGTGGAGGTTGTTGCTCACGAGGGTGGAACCGCTGCTGACAATATCAAAGATACCGTCGGCAAGACCGATGCCCGGGGAGATCTCCACACTGCCGGTGATGACGTGGATCTCGGTGTTGATACCATGCTTCTCCATGAAATGTCGCAGTATGCCGGGATATGAGGTGGCAATCTTCTTGCCGTTAAACCACTCAAGACCGGGATAGTCAATCTCCTTGGGAATGGCCAACGAGAGTCGGCACTTGCTGAATCCGAGGTGCGAGATGATGTCGGCATCCTCGCCACGCTCTACAAATTCGTTTTCACCCACAACGCCAAGGTCGGCAACGCCGCTTGCAACGCTCTGTGGGATGTCGTCGTCGCGGAGGTAGAGCACCTCCAATGGAAAGTTGGATGACTGCACCAAGAGGGTGCGCTTGCTTGCGCTGACCTTGATGTCAGCCTCGGCGAGAAGATTCATCGTGTCGTCGAAAAGACGACCTTTTGACTGTACTGCAATTCTTAACATTTCTTGTTTTTTTATTTATTTTCTCAAAATTCCGATGCAAAATTAATGAAAAATATGGTAATCTGCAAGAAAATGTGTACTTTTGCACTCAAAATGTAATAAAATTGAGACGTAAAGCACTTTTTTCACTCGTTTTTGCCCTCTTTGGGGGCTTTATGATGCTGATTTCGGTAGGATGCCGGTCGCAGCATAAACAGTCGGCACCGCTATGGGATGATGCCGCCGACTCGACATCGGCCGACGGATTTGACCTTGGACAGATTCAGGCTAACGGCGAACTCATCATGCTCACCGTTAACGGTCCGGAGACATACTACGACTTCCGTGGGCGGCAGATGGGCGTGCAGTATATGCTTTGCCAGAGATTTGCCGACAAGATAGGAGTGAGGTTGAGGGTTGAGGAGTGTAGGGACACGACGGAGATGGTGAGACGACTGGCAAAGGGGGATGGAGACATCGTGGCATGCCAATTGCGCGCCACCGACATAAGGATGGCGAAGGACACTATCGACATGCTAGCGTTCTGTGGGGCTGGAAGCGACTCTACAGGCCACTGGTTGGTGATGAAGGAAAACGAGCAGCTTATCGCCGAATTGAAGGGATGGTATAACCCGAAGATCACGGCGGAGGTGAAGAAGGAGGAGGCGTTTATGCTCAGTGCGAGGAGTGTGGTGAGGCATGTGTATGCCCCGATGCTCAACAGGGCGACGGGACAGATTTCGCATTACGACCACCTCTTTATGACATACGCGCGCCCGATAAGATGGGACTGGAAACTGATGGCTGCGCAATGCTATCAGGAATCGACGTTCGACCCCAAGGCGAGATCGTGGGCGGGGGCATTGGGACTGATGCAGATTATGCCGGGAACAGCCGACCAGATTGGTTTGCCGCGAGAGAAGATATATGACCCGGAGAGCAATATCGCCGCTGCGGCAAAGTATCTCGCACAGTTGGAGGCGAAATTTGGTGATGTGCCATCGAGATATGAGAAACAGAACTTTGCCCTGGCTTGCTATAACGGCGGCTACAACCATATACGAGATGCAATGGCATTGGCTGCCCGCGACGGCAGAAACAGTAAGTCGTGGGCGGAGGTGTCGAGATATGTGCTGAGGTTGATGGAACCGAGGTATTATCGCGACCCGATAGTGAAATACGGATATATGAGAGGTAGCGAGACGGTGGATTATGTGTATCGGATACGCAAGCGGTGGCAAGAATACAGTGGGGTGAAGCGTACGGCGGAACCCTTGCCACCGTCGGTGGCGTCGATGGGGACGGCTCCGATGGGGACGGCTCCGGCGGGAGTGGCTTCGAAGTATGACGTGGTGTCGCCATCCGTGCCGCATCCGGCAAAGAAAAAGAAGAAGAAATATACGTTGACTATGCCAGAATAATATAATAATATAGATATGAACGAAGAAGAAAGAATCATCGAGTTGAGGGAAGAACTGCATGCCCACAACCATAGATACTACGTGGAGAATGCCCCTGAGATAAGCGATCAGGAGTTTGATGCCCTTATGCGTGAACTGCAGGAGCTTGAGGCGCGTCATCCCGAGATGCACGACGACAACTCTCCCACACAACGAGTGGGAAGTGACCTGAGCAGTGAGTTTCAGCAGGTGGCGCACCGCTATCCCATGCTGTCATTGGCCAATACCTACAACCGTCAGGAGGTGGCGGACTGGTATGAGAGTGTGAGCAGGGGACTGCACGGGGCTGACTTTGAGGTGTGCTGCGAGATGAAATACGACGGACTGTCGATTAGTCTGACCTACGAGAACGGTAGGTTGGTGAGGGGTGTGACCCGTGGCGACGGTGTGCATGGCGACGATGTGACTGCCAATGTGCGCACCATCAGATGTATCCCGCTCGTGCTCACCGGCGACGACTATCCCGCCGACTTTGAGATACGCGGGGAGATACTCATGCCGTGGAAGGTGTTTGAGAATCTTAATGCCGAGAGAGAGAAGGCCGAGGAACCGCTGTTTGCCAACCCACGAAACGCTGCCAGCGGAACACTCAAAAGTCAGTCGTCGGCCCTTGTGGCATCGCGACGTCTTGACGCGTACCTATATTATATATTAGGAGCCGAACTGCCGTCGGACAGTCATTACGACAATCTGGAGCATGCACGACAGTGGGGATTCAAGATTAGTGAGGGAATGAGGAAGGTGAGGACGCTCGACGAGATTTATGCCTTTATCGATAAGTGGGACACGGAGAGGAAAAACCTGCCCGTGGCCACCGACGGAATAGTGCTGAAGGTGAACTCGATTGCACAGCAACGGCAGTTGGGATACACGGCGAAGAGCCCCAGATGGGCAATAGCGTATAAGTTTAAGGCAGAGAGAGAGCGCACGCGACTGCTCGACGTGACATTCCAGGTGGGAAGAACGGGAGCTGTGACGCCTGTGGCCAACATGGAACCGGTGCAACTGGCGGGTACGGTGGTGAAGCGCGCCACATTGAACAACGAGGACTTCATCCGCAGTTTCGACTTGCATATCCATGACTATGTGTATGTGGAAAAGGGTGGGGAGATCATCCCGAAGATTGTGGGAGTAGATGTGGATAGCCGTGAGGAAGGGGCGCAACCGGTGGAATTTGCCAAGGTGTGTCCGGAGTGCGGTACACCGCTGGTGAGATATGAGGGAGAGGCAGCCCACTATTGTCCTAACGACACATCTTGTGCGCCACAGATAAAGGGAAGGATAGAGCATTTCATATCGCGCAAGGCAATGAATATCGACAGCTTGGGACCGGAGACGGTGGATGAATATTATCGCAGGCGACTGATAAGGAATGTGGCCGACCTATATGACATCACTGTGCAGGACATCAATGGCGACGGAAGCAGGGAGAGGTCGGCACGCAAGATTGTGGAGGGGATAAAGGCATCGGTGGAAGTGCCGTTTGAGCGCGTGGTGTTCGCCCTGGGCATACGACTCGTGGGCGAGACGTCGGCAAAGATACTGGCCCGACACTTCAAGAATATCGACGCACTGATGAATGCCACACTCGACCAACTGACGCAGATTGACGGTATCGGGGAGGTGATGGCAAAGAGCGTAATCACATATTTCCATACCCCCGAGAACCAGGAGATAGTGGAGAGGTTGCGCGGATACGGACTGCAGATGAGTCTGTCGGAAGAGCAACTGGCATCGGCCACCGACATACTGGCAGGCAAGACAATCGTGATCAGCGGAGTGTTTCAGAAGCATAGCAGAGACGAGTATAAGGCCATGATAGAGCAGAACGGCGGAAAGAACACAGGGTCGATAAGTGCCAAGACGAGTATGGTGCTGGCAGGCGAAAATATGGGTCCGGCCAAACTGCAAAAGGCTGAAAAACTTGGAATTAGAATCATAAATGAAGATGAATTCTTGGAAATGATAGGTCGAAATAATTAAAAAAGGTTAAATAACAAGATAAGGAGAGAAATAATTCCTAATTTCTCACTCCTAATTCCTAATTTTTTTATACCTTTGCACCCGATTTTCAAAAATAGTTGAAAGAAGAATTCAAAAACAGTTGGATGAAGAATGACAATATAAAGAACCAGTATCGTATCAACGAACAGATACGATCGCGCGAGGTCCGTATCGTAGGTGACAACGGATCTACAGTAGTTCCAACCCGTCAGGCATTGGACATGGCTCGTGACCAGGGTGTTGACTTGGTGGAGATTTCCCCCAATGCCAATCCTCCTGTATGTCGTCTTATCGACTATTCGAAATTCCTCTATCAGCAGAAGAAACGCGCCAAGGAGATGAAGGCGAAGCAGGTGAAGGTGGAGGTGAAGGAAATAAGATTCGGACCTCAGACCGACGAGCACGACTATCAGTTTAAGCTCAAGCACGCCAAGGAATTCCTGGAGGACGGCAACAAGGTGAGAGCATACGTGTTCTTCCGTGGACGTTCTATCCTATTCAAGGAGCAGGGAGAGGTGCTGTTGCTGCGTTTTGCCAACGACCTTGAGGAATACGGTAAGGTGGAGCACATGCCTTCGCTCGAAGGAAAGAAGATGTTCCTGTATCTCGCTCCCAAGAAGGCTGGTGTGGCCAAGAAGAGTCAGCAGGCCTTAGACCGTGAAAAAAAGGCCACAGAGCAGAAGGAGGCCGTCAAGGAGGCAAAGAAATCCCAATCGGCTGAAGAGGAGCAGGATGTGGAGATTCCCGCAAATGGCGGTTTGTTTGCAAATGCGAAGATAAGTGCCGATGCGAAGAAGAAATTGAATATAACAGATTAAGAAAGTGCGTAACGCCCGGTATATGCGTTGCCACTGTAGAATAAATAACAATTAATTAAAATTTAAAAAAATGCCAAAAGTAAAGACAAATTCCGGAGCGAAGAAGAGATTCCGTTTCACCGGTACAGGTAAGATTAAGAGAGCACATGCTTACCACAGTCACATTCTGACTAAGAAGACAAAGAAGCAAAAGCGTAATCTTGTTCATGACACTCTCGTGGACAGAAGTAACTTGAAGCAGGTACGCGACCTGTTGTGCCTCCGTTAATCACTATTGTCTAACATTTTAAAAGTAAGAAAACTATGCCAAGATCAGTTAATCACGTTGCTTCTAGAGCAAAGAGAAAGAGAATTTTGAAGCTTACTCGCGGCTACTATGGTGCCCGCAAGAATGTTTGGACCGTAGCCAAGAATACATGGGAGAAGGGTCTCACATACGCATATCGCGACCGTCGTAACAAGAAGCGCAACTTCCGCGCATTGTGGATTCAGCGTATCAACGCTGCCGCTCGTCTCGAGGGTATGAGCTACTCTGTACTCATGGGTGCACTCAACAAGGCTGGTATCGAGATCAACCGTAAGGTGCTTGCTGACCTCGCTGTCAACAACCCTGAGGCTTTCAAGGCTATTGTTGAGAAAGTAAAGTAAGAAGTGGGATTTTTTTGATTGATATCACAAAAAAATCTTTGGGATAAAGGGGGGATGCTATTGTGCATCCTCCCTTTTTTTTACTACCTCTTTTTCTCCTGATAGGAGATTTTTCTACCTCTTTTTCTCCTGAAAGGATTTTTTCTACCTCACCCGTCCTCTCCTGCTAGGAGAGGCTCCACCTCCCCTCCTAA
>SAMEA3663103__coassemble_384_pt1 | contig 22044 bp, 15 predicted proteins | sample SAMEA3663103__metabat2_low_PE_014 | metagenome-assembled genome bin SAMEA3663103 (sample SAMEA3663103) | pig gut metagenome | biome: pig gut; feature: pig-associated habitat; material: faeces | place: France | collected 2012 | reverse complement strand
GACTATGTCATCAATGTGATTGAAGCAAGAATGGGTGTGCGTCAGTCGCGCTGATTTTTCTGGAAAGCGTCACCCGTCACCTGGTGACGCTCAATTTTTTGGCTTTTTTGACTTGCGCTATTTTATGATGAGTGTGGTGAGTAGCTCGGGAGCAAATATCTCTCGGGCTACTTGCTGGATATTGTCGGCTGTGAGGATGTCGATGCGCTTGAACAGGTCGGTGATATCCTTCTCCCAACCATAATGCAGAAAACTCTTTCCAAAATCAAGGGCAAAGCTCTCGCGATTGTCGCATGCCACTCCCAACTGTCCCTTAATCTGCCTTTTGGCGGCATTGAGTTGAGATGTGGTGAGGGGCTTTTCCATTACGCGTTGCAGTTCTTTGTTCACAAGCCGTAGGCAACGCTTTACGTCGTGAGGGTCGCAACCGAAGTATGTGCACCACACACCTGTGTCGCTATAGCTCACCATTGTGCTCTCTACGGTATATACCAGTCCGTTGCGCTCTCTAAGCGACAGGTTCAATCGGGCATTCATCCCCGGACCTCCTAATATATTATTTAATAGGTATAAGGCTATGCGCCTTTCGTCGTGCACGCTATATGCCCTGTTGCCTATCATCACATGGGCTTGGTGGGTGCCCTTGTCAATACATCTCGTAAGAGGAGTATAGACGGGCAGGGGAGCCACGATGTCGGCATCCCCGATTATCGGATTCTGCTCACCAAATCCTTTTGTCGCTTTCTTTAGCATTGTCACCAAAGAATTGAAATTGATGTCGCCATAGGCAAAGAACGCGGCATTGCGTGGCGTGTAGAATCTTTGGGTGAACGACTTTGCTGTCTCGCTCTTGTATGTGCGCAGTTGTTCGGCATCTCCCAATATGTTATGCCCAAGTGGATGCCCATTGAAGATTATGTTCTCAAAAAGGTCGTATATCAGTTCGGCGGGTGAGTCGTTGTAGCTCTCTATCTCATCGCATATCACTTCAATCTCCTTGTTAATCTCAGATTGCGGGTATAGACTGTGGAAGACGATATCCGACAGCAAATCCACCGCCTTGGTGAAATGTTCCTTGAGAATGGCTGCATAATATACTGTATCCTCCTTGTTGGTGAAGGCATTGAGTTCGCCGCCAACGGTCTCCAGGCAATTCATGATAGTAAGAGCCTTGCGATGTGACGTCCCCTTGAACGTGGTGTGCTCGCAGAAATGGGCAACACCCTCCTCTCCAGGCAGTTCATTGCGTGTTCCGGCATTGATACCGAAACCGCAATATACTACCTGCGATGTGGACGGAAGATGTATGATCCTCAGACCATTAGGGAGTGTGGAGGTGTTATATTTCAATATATTATTGACGATGTGATTTTTTCAATCTTTCAATTTTTCAATCTTTCAATATGGCCTCCGCCATTTTCTTTCCCAGTTCCTCGCACTGCTTGAATGTCTCGTCGTTGAGACTCTGGCAGATGTCAACGGGCTCGCCAACTGCCTCAAAGTGGAGACGGGTGTCATTCCATTCCTTTATCTTTCCTACTGCCTTGCTTGCCCATCCGTAGCTTCCAAACCATCCCAACTTGTGGTTCTTGATGTCCTTGTTGGCAAGTTCGGCGAGCAGAACGTCCATCTCGTGATAGAGTCCGGTGTTGTATGTAGGAGCGCCAACGATGAGGGCGTTGTAGCGGAACACATCGCGGATGATATAAGAATGATGGGTCTTGGATACGTTGTACATCACAATATTCTTCACGCCTGCCTCTGATGCGGCACGGGCTATCACCTCGGCAGCGCGCTCGGTATTGCCATACATTGTGCCGTAGCAAATCACAAGTCCTGGCTCTGTTTCATATTTCGACATTGAGTCGTACATACCGATAACCTTATCGATATACTCATGCCATACCGGTCCGTGGGTAGAGCAGATATAATCGAGCTTCACTCCGGCAAGTTTCTTGAGGGCAGCCTGTACAGGTGTGCCATATTTGCCCACGATATTTGAATAATAGCGCACCATCTCAAGCCAGAACGTGTCGCAGTTGATCTGTGAGTCGATGATGCCGCCATTGAGGGCACCGAAGCATCCGAAGGCATCGCCCGAGAAGAGCACATTGCTTGTGGTGTCGAGTGTCACCATAGTCTCTGGCCAGTGAACCATCGGGGTGAGCACAAACTGCAATTTGCGACTTCCAAGGTCGAGGCTGTCGCCATTCTTCACCTCCAAGGTGTTCTCCTGAATACCATAGAATCCCTTCATCATGCCGAAAGTCTTCTTGTTGCCGATAATGGTAATCTCGGGATAATACTTGCGGATGAGCTCGATGGCTCCACTGTGGTCGGGCTCCATGTGGTTGATTACCAAGTAGTCTATCTTGCGGTCGCCAAGAACCTGCTGGATATTCTTGATATAAGGTATAAAGAAATCCACCTCTACGGTATCAATGAGGCAGACCTTCTCGTCGTCAATGAGATACGAGTTATAAGATACTCCATTCGGAAGTGGCCACAAACCTTCAAATAGGTTCTTGTTGCGGTCATTCACTCCCACATAATAAATTTTGTTTGTAATTTCCTGCATATTATTTGTATTTTAAATTTTTCAACCTTCAATCTTCAACTTTTCTCCAAATTCCTTGGATATATAATTATTCAGACTCTTGCAACATTCGCATGAGAACATTTGGGCAGATTCCACCAGTTTGTCCCACTGCTCTCTTGTCAATCCTCTCTGTATGTCATCCTTTGTAATTCCATACTTGATAAGTCCATATACAAAGCCTGCATTGAAGTTGTCGCCGGCACCTATTGTGCTTACCGTCTGGGTGTTGCCTACGGGATATCGGCAGTTTACTCCTCCCTCGGCTCTCACTTCAACAGGCTCTGAACCTTGGGTGTAGATAAAGTTATGACAATAGAACGAGATGTCGGTGCGATACACGCTATCCGCATCGTGATGCTTGAATAGTATGGAGAAATCCTCGTTGCTGCCCCTCACTACATCAGCCATCTCGAGGTTGTCGAGCAGGTTGGGAGTGATTTTCATAACCTCATTGCTATGGGAGGCGCGGAAATTCACATCGTAATATAATATCGCCCCGTGGTTCTTTGCATATTCGAGTAGTCCTGCCACCTGAGGGCGGATTACAGGATTAATAGCATAAAACGACCCGAACATCACAATGTCATCTGGTTGGATGTCGGGATATATAAAGTCGAGCTGGTCGTGGGGATGATCTTTGTAGAATATATATTCCGCATCATTTTTCTCATTCAAAAAGGCGAGCGACAGGGGCGACTTGCTTTCGGCATATACATTGACATTGCTGCTGTCAATGCCGTTGCTCTCCATAAAGCGTATTATCTTTTTGCCGATGTGGTCGTTGCCGGTTTCGCTGATAAGAGCGGCATTCACTCCTGCGCGTCCCAATGATATCAGCGCATTGAACACAGAGCCACCTGGCACGGCACTCACAGGTTCGTCATCCTTGAAAATGATGTCGAGAACAGTTTCCCCAATACCTATTACTTTCCTCATAATATTGAACTATTTCATATAAATATTTGCTTCCTCCTATGCTGTTTTATTTGCCGCATATACATAAAGCGGTGCAAAATTACGCATTTTTGCCCGCTTTACATAGTGTTATTCAGCTTTTTTTTATACCAAGCTAAATATTTAACTTTCATTTAGCTTTTAGCAAGCTGAATATTTACCCTTCATTTAGCTTTATGGTGCGTTGAATATTTAACTTTCACGTAGTTTTATATCAAGTCTATTATCTCCTGCAAATTGGTGGCAACCTTGATATGATTTTTCCATTCACCTCTTACCATGCCCTTTTTGTCGAGGTCGTTGAGCATGGCGATGAGTGAATCCCAAAAACCGCCGATGTTGTATAATATTACGTCTTTACAGTGATAACCTATTGTAGCTGATGCTGCCACTGTGAATATCTCATCGAGCGTACCAATGCCTCCTGGCAAAGCAATGAACACATCGCTTTGCATCATCATAAGGGCTTTGCGATCATTTAGATTGTCGCAAGGTATATGAACATCAACATTTTCGCTCAGATGTCCGCGTTCTTCCACCTTTGATGGCACCACTCCTATTGTCATACCACCAGCGTTTTTGGCAGCTTTCGCCACACATTCCATCAATCCCATGTCGCAGCCGCCGAACACAATCATATGTCCGTTTTGTGCTGCCCATTGTCCCAGTTCTTCCGTTCTGCGGAAGTATTCGGCATCGATATTGTCATTAGCCGAACAGAATATGCACATCTTCATTGTGTCATTATTTTTTTTTAAATATTTCTAGTCATTCTAGCTATCCTAGAACTCCTAGAACTCCTAGATAATTATATATCCCCCGTGGATTTTGCTTCCTTTAGTCTTTTTATCTCGGCCTTCAGCGATTCAATCTCATCTTTTTGAGAGTAAAATGCCTTTAAAGCTCGCTCTTTCAGGTTGTTATAAGATTCTGCCCAAGCCACTACTTTGCTATTTGCTTCTGAAAGCGATGTGTTGAGGCGGGCATTTTCTATCTCAAGATTTTTTATACGTTCATCTTGCTGCCTTATCTTCTCATCTTGCTGCTTTATCCTCTCATCTTGCTTGTTAAGATGACCAGTACGGGCACGATACATTCTTTCCTTGATACCGCCCTCGTTGATAAATTCCTTTTCGAGATTTTCAAGGAAAGACATCAACATCTTGTCTATGATATGACATAGTGAGAGTGCGTAATTTCCCATTACCTCATCTGTCCACGACTCAAAGAATGGCTCGTATTCCTCAAGTTTGTTGTGGTATCGGCAGTAATTCACTATCGGAGCATATTCAATGTCTCCTTTTTTGTATATACGAAGATGTCGTGACTTCAGGTAATCTGTGAAGTCTTCACGAAGTTCCATAAGTGATGCGCGTGCCACATTTAGCAATTTCAATTGCATCTCGGAGGAGGTTACACCATCTTCTAATCCCTCCACAATATTCTGCTTACACGACCTCGCTGCCTGTATTACTTGGTCTCTCGTCCGATCTTTATACAGATGAATGAATCTGTTGCAGAAACTGAATGATAGATGATAGATAACCTCTGATTTCTGATATATGAACAGAGTGTTCCAATTATTTTGTTTCTTTAAGACTTTATCGTTGTCTTTGTTTTCATCCATAAGTTCGTATTTTTTTATTTAGGTGCAAAGATAATTATTTCAGTCGGAATAACCAAGAAAATCCTCAATATTATTACGAAATAATCCCTCTCGCTTCACATTCAAGGGTTAATTTAGCTTAAATGTTTAAATGATATATGACTCTTGTGTGTTTTTTGTTGTATCTTTGCAATGTATATGAATAACAAATGTAAATGATATTTGTAGATATGATGACACATGCTAATAATCGAATAATAAAGAGTCTTGTGCTGGCGATTTTGTGTATCGCCAATTGTTCAGATGTTTTTGCCCAGAAGAAGAAAACTCCATTGCAGAAAAGGGAAAACTATGAGTTTACCTTCGACTTGCCCCGTTATGTGGAGCAGTTGAAAAAGGAACTTACCTATCCATTGGCGTGGGGAAATAGCGACATCAAGAACTTTGCCGAGTGGAAATCGGTGGCAAAGGCAAAGGTGCTCGAGTGTATGATGACTCCACCGATGAAGTCGGCGGGTTATGATATGCAAGTGATAGGTGAGGAGAAACGCAAAGGATATACTGTCAGAAAAATTCTCTTTAATGTAAATGCTTATTCGCGCATATCGGCATATCTTCTTGTTCCGGATGGTAAGGGACCCTTTCCTGCCATAAATATGTTGCATGATCATGGTGGGCATCTCTTTATAGGTAAGGAGAAGATGGTGCGCCCCATTGATGTGGATACTGTGGTGATAAATGATGCTGATCGTTGGGTGGAAAAGCTTTATGATCGACAATATGCTGGCGATTATTTTGCACAGAACGGTTATGTCGTGTTTTCTGCTGATGCTCCTATGTGGGGAGAGCGTGGGCGCGAAGAGGGTGTTGACCGCAGCAAATATGATATAATATGTGGCAATATGATGATGCTCGGGCGCGACTTGTCTGCCTTTATGACCTACGACGATATTTCGGGTACAGATTTTTTGGCTTCGCTTCCGGAGGTTGACAATGCCAGGATAGGATGTATGGGTTGCTCGATGGGAGCCTATAGGGCATGGATGCTTGCTGCCTTGAGTGACAAGGTTTCTGCAGCTGCTTCGATATGCTGGATGACTACAACGGATGTTCAGATGTCGGTGAAGGACAAAAAGCGTGAATATGGTGGATTTGCAAATTGCATTCCCGCTCTTCGACAGTGGCTCGATTATCCCCATATTGCCAGTTTGGCCTGTCCCAAACCGATGCTTTTCATAAATGGCACTCGCGATCATCTATTCCCTATAGATGGCACACATTCTGCATTTAATATCATGCGTAAGGTATGGACAAGTCAAAATGCTGGTGCAGAACTTGAAACCGAGCTTTGGGATGTTCCTCATTCTTGTGGCAAGGCATTGCAGCAGAGGGCTTTGGAGTTTTTTGACAAGAAACTAAAAAAGTAAGTTCTTAACAATAATAGTAAGCGGTTAATAAAAAAGTAAGTGGCTTATAAATAGGTAAAAGGTATATGGGACAGTTTTGGACAAAGAAGAAAGACCAAGAAGATCAGGATGAGAAACTTGCCACTCCCTGGGCGGAAATGGTAGGGCATGGAAATGTCGAGTGGCCATGGCCCGATGGTTTTGATGATTTAACATAAAATATTTGGTGATATAGGGATTTTATTGTACCTTTGCACCCCAAATTACGTAATTTATATTTTATTTCATTGAAGACATTTGAAGAATTGGGCGTCAGCGAGGAGATTCGTCGCGCCATCACGGAGTTGGGCTTTGAGAGTCCGATGCCCGTACAGGAGGAGGTTATTCCCTATTTGCTTGGAAGTAATAACGATGTAATCGCACTGGCGCAAACCGGTACGGGTAAGACTGCCGCATTCGGTATTCCCGTATTGCAAAGGCTCGACCCTACGAGTCGCGACACTCAGGCCCTTATCCTGAGTCCTACTCGCGAGCTCTGTCTGCAAATTGCCGACGACTTGAAGGATTTCTCCAAGTATATGAATGGCATAAACATTGTAGCTGTTTATGGAGGAACATCAATTGAAAATCAGATTCGTGCCTTGCGTCATGGAGCGCAGGTGATTGTTGCCACTCCCGGACGACTCATCGACCTTATGCACCGAGGCAAGGCCAACCTTGACAAGGTGTATAATGTAGTGCTCGACGAAGCCGACGAGATGCTTAATATGGGATTTACGGAAAGTATCAACGAGATATTTGAGGGAGTGCCCGCCGACCGTAATACCTTACTTTTCTCGGCTACAATGAGCAGAGAGATAGAGCGCATTGCCAAGAGCTATCTGCGTGAATATAAGGAGATTGTTGTGGGAAGCCGCAATGAGGGAGCGGAGAATGTCAACCATATTTATTATATGGTGCATGCTAAGGACAAATATCTTGCTCTGAAGCGTATTGTGGATTTTAACCCCAAAATATTCGGTATTATCTTCTGCCGCACAAAACTTGAGACTCAGGAGATTGCCGACAAACTTATTCACGACGGATATAATGCCGAGAGTCTGCACGGCGACCTCAGTCAGCAACAGCGCGACCTTACCATGCAGAAGTTCCGCCAACACCTCACCCAACTCCTCGTTGCCACCGATGTGGCAGCCCGAGGACTTGATGTTGACGACCTCACCCATGTTATCAACTTCGGACTTCCCGACGACATTGAGAGCTATACCCATCGCAGTGGACGTACAGGACGTGCCGGCAAGAAAGGAACGTCAATATCGATTATGCACATCCGCGAAAAGCACAAGATGCGCGCCATCGAGAAAGAAATTGGTAAGAGTTTTGTAGAGGGCGTAATCCCCTCAGCCAAGGAGATTTGCAAGAAGCAACTCTACAAGGTGATGGATCAAATTGTGAAAACGGATGTCAACGATGAGGAAATCGACCCGTTTATGACGGACATAAACCGATATTTCGAGTTTATTGACAAGGAAGACCTGATAAAGAAGATTGTGAGCATGGAGTTTGGCAAGTTCCTTGCCTATTATGCCGATGCTCCCGAGATTGAGGCCCCATCCAAGTCATCGCGAGATTCTTCCGGCAAGCGCAGTGGCAAAGGAGAGCGCGGCGGTAAAGGTGAACGTGGTGGCAAAGGTGAGCGTGGTAGTAGAGGAGAGCGCGGCGCTCGCGGTTCTCGCAAGGCTGAGGCTGGTTATAGCCGCCTTTTCATCAATCTCGGAAAGGACGACGGTTTCTATCCTGGCGAGGTGATGCAATATATCAATAAGCATGTTGAGGGTAGGCAGGCTGTAGGACATATCGACCTTCTGAAAAAGTTCTCATATATAGAAGTGCCTGAGAAGGACGCTCAAAAAGTGATGCGTGCCTTAGATGGCACTGTGTATAAAGGTCGTGAAGTGAGATGCAATGATGCCGACGAGAAAGGGCATGGCAGGAAGAATGTTGAAAAGACTCCAACTGCCAAGAAGGCTTTCACTCCCAAGAAACCGAAGAAGTCAATGGATATTCCTGTAGAGACAGGCGATTGGCGCCAGTTCTTCAAAAACGGCAATAACGACTTCAAGGGCGAGGAACCCGATTTCAGTGAGGAAGGTTGGGCGATGAGAAAGCCGAGAAAGAAGAAATAAGCAATAAGAATAAGAAATAAGTAAAAAGAAATAATTATATAAAAGGCAGTCAAAAAAATGACTGCCTTTTATATTAATCATAAGAGATATTCCTTAGTTCGCTCACATTGCTTTCCTGAGCCTTTTCGGTGAAGAAACGACCGAAGTCATCGGGTAGGAGAGTGGTGGCAGGATTGAAATCCTCGCTTTGCATATATTCGAGAATGCTTCTCAGGAGATGGCGTGATTCAGGATATTGCTGTGTCTCGCGCAAATCACTCATGCACACGAATACTTTCCCCTTACCTACATTTGTCTCAAAGAACAATGCAAGACGATGATTCCTTTCCACATTGTCAATCACCTGCACAAGAGGGCGATAGTCCTTGGGCATCTTGTCCATCACCAATGGGCGTGATTCATGCACAATAGATGCCCACTGCCAGTTGGTGTGCTTGTCCGTTGGAAATGATTTAAACAGAGGATGCTCCATCTCGTTTATTAGCAAACCGAGAGTACCAGGCGAAACGGGTTTCTTGTTGTTCTCGGATATGGTCTTGAACATTCGGTAGTTCCAATAGTCCGTCTGTACCAATCCTCCTACGGTTTGGTCGGCATACATACCCTTCTTCGGCATTAGTAGCACCTTACCGCCGTCCTTCAACTTCTTCATCACCGTTTCATCGAGAGTGTCGGCTATTACAATGCCCTTTGAGAGTGTTTCCATCTGCTTTTCCATGTCGTAGTTGGGATAAATCCACAAGGTGTAGTCATTATGATAAGGTGTATCGATGATTGACAATGACAATTTCACCTTCTCCGCCTTTTTCGTCTTGCTCAGGCGTGCCACTACCGAGTCGCATGACACGTTGATTACTCCAGCCTTTACATTACTGAGTTTTGTGCTGTCTTGTGCCAAAACGATGTTCTTGTCACTCAAAAACGCCCATTTCATCGTCTTTCCCTCAAGAATTGCGTCATCAGCGGCATAATTGGCAATGATACTTTTCCATATTATTGTGTCGCCCTCGCAATAAGTGAGTCGAGGCAGTTCTGCCATTGGCACCACCTTGTCACACCATTGCCTCCATCTCTTGGCATCCACTATCTCCTTGCTGTCCATGAATGCGTCGAGAATACCTACGTATGCCGACCCTTGTCCCGGGTAGTCTTGGATGTCGAGCAGTTGGAATCCAGCCATGTTCCTCGTCCTGAGGTCCATTTCAATGTCAGCCTTATATAACTCCACCGACCATTTGCCCGAAACCTCATGGAAGTCCTTTGCCTGCGAGAGCATTCCTGCATCCTTGAGTCGTTGACGGAATATCCTCATATTGTCCGGGCGTAATACTCCGCGATATTTCTCTATCTCATTATAATCGGGATATGTTTGGAATTGTCCCGTTTCATGACTGATAATTGGCACCTTGCTTCCGGCAATCGCCTTCTCGAAGTTGGTCGTGGTATTAGGATATTCGTGATTTATAAGACCTCCGTCGAATGCATCGCAGAAAGAGAACGAACCGCGCACGTGGGTATTGTATTCTCCCCATGCCTCACCACCTATGCGACAAGTGGTAAAATAGTCCATTCCATCTAGCACGCCCTTGTATCCGAGATACATGTTGGAGCCGAAGGTGTAGAGACGTCGTGTAGCGTCACCGTCACCTTGCTTTTCGCAATTTTTATCTATTTTCCGGAAATCATTAACGTAATCCGCCATCAGTTCGGTGCTTCCCCATAGTTCGTTGCCCAGTCCCATCATCACGAATGAGGGATGATTGCCGTAAGTCTCGATAATCTTCCTTCCCTCGTCGCGCAGATAGGATGTAAGCCATTCGTCCTTTTCGTCAAAACCGCCCCATATTGGCAGTTCGGGCTGGAGATAGATGCCGAGGTTGTCGGCTGCTTCGAAGCAAGCCTCGGGAGGGCACCATGAGTGGAATCGCACGTGGTTAATGCCATATTGCTTGCATGTCTTGAGATAGTTGTACCATTCGTCATATCCCATAGCCACATGTCCCGTAAGAGGCCATACGCAGGCATCGTGCTTGCCTCTGAGGAATGTCTTGCGTCCGTTTACGATGAAATGATTGCCTTCTGCCTTGAAATCGCACAAGGCAAAAGTGGTAGTCATCTCGTCCGACTTGCCCTTACATTCCACCCTCACCTTCACTTTGTTGATGTTTTGTGGTGTGTGTTCGCTCCATTTTTTTGCGTTTTCACCGAGGTTATAGGTAAAAAAGAGCGTTGTCGTACCATCTTCATTGATGGTTTGCTGACTAATACCATTTCGTGTTATATCAATCTCATCCTTCTTCTTTTGCTTTCCACTGAATGACACCTTCACATTATACTTTAGCTTGGGATTGCCTTCAAGCGTCACCTCCACATTTACTTTGTTCTTAGATGCGATGGGAGCTGTGCGGATGCTTTTGATGGTGACAGGCGATTCCTTTGCTTCGAGATACATCTTACCGATGATTCCGTTCCAGTTGGTTTGAGTGTCCTCAGTGTAGGCATGTGATGAACCTAATAGTTGCTTGGGCACACTGTTACCGTTATCCACCTTGATGTCGAGTAGATGTTGTCCAGGAGCCAGTTTGCCTGTCAAGTCATATACCTGTGGCACCGAGATGTCGTCACATTTCCCAATCTCCACCCCGTCGATATAGATAGTGGTGGGTTTGGTTCTTTCGAGGAACAATGTGATTCTCTTGTTTTTCCATGCCGACGGGATATCGATACTTTTTGAGTAGGTGGCTTCGCCAAACCACGTGAAGAAGCGCGAGAGATGAGTCGTCTCGTCGTGCTTCTTGTTAGGTTCACCTTTGCGGTTAGTGTCGGTAGTGCCAGGCAGATGCACTGCCTCTTTCCCAAGCATCCACTGCCCGCTAAGGTCAATTTGTGTCGTTTGGGCGCTCGCCAATCCCGACGATGCCACAAACATAGTGGTGATTATTAGTTTTTTCATACTTAGGTTTTTATGTTATAAAGAGTTATTTCGCTCCGATTTCCTTGATGAGTCTATCGGCGTGTCCCCACTTGTCCATCAAGTAGAGCATGTATCTTACGTCAACACCGATGCAGCGTGCGAGTTTGTTGTCGAAGAAGATATCGCCCGACAGACTGTCCCAGTTGCCATCGAATGCAAGTCCGATGAGTTCGCCCTTTCCGTTGAATATTGGCGAACCGCTATTACCGCCTGTGATGTCGTTGTTGGTGAGGAAGCAGAGTTGCATCTTGCCTGTTGTCTTGTCGGTGTATTTGCCGAAATCATTTGCTCCCATCAGTTCGTGCATAATAGGTTCGGCGAAATATTCGAAGTTGGCGTCGCTCTTCTTCATCTTCTCCACAATACTTGGAGCATCGGTGAAATAGCCCGACGGCTTACCATTAAGATTGAATCCTCCCACCTGTCCGTAGCTCAGTCGCATGGTGAAGTTTGCATCGCTATAGTGGGGCAGTTCCATCTCCATACGCAGGATGGCATCGCAGAGATAGCGCTCCTGGATGTCGATGGAATCATTCAAAACGGATAGTTCGGCTCTCAAGTCGCTGAATACGTTGGTGAGGTCGAGACCCATCACGATACCGCAGTCCTTGGCATATATTTTCTTGTTGATGTAAATCTTCTCACCGCTCTTCATCAGTATGCTGTTGTTCCATACATCCTCAACATACTTGGAATAGTCGCCGTTGTATGTCTTGTCGATAGTCTGATAGAACTCCGGCAGATATTTCGCGTCAGCCTTCTCGCGGTAGTTCTTCAGCAGAGTGGCATATACCTCCTTGTCGAGGGCGGCATCCCATGAGTCGCTGTTGTCCTTGAAGACAACATATTGCTTTGCCTTCTTGCCCTTAGGTCCCTGCACATCCATTCCATTGTGATATTTGTAGGCACGATCGGCAAGTTCGTTGGTGCGCATGAATGTCTCGCGGAAGTACATGTAGTTGCGTCTCACGTCGAGTCGCTTGTTGTATAGGCGCTCCATGAGGTCGAAATCCAGTTTGCCCTTGAGATAACCGGTAAACATCTGATAGCGCTTTATCTTGTTCTCAAAGTCAGCTTTTTGGCGGATAAGACCGGTGGAATCGATACATTTGTTCATACCGATGGAGTTTTTCCAATAGTTGCTGCTCTGTGCGTATTTGGAGTCATATTTGATTCTCACAGCCTCGTCGGCGCGCATGTGTCTGAGCATAACCTCCTGCTTCACGCCTCTCACCTGAGCTCGTGGCTCGTTTTCTGCATCGCGACGCTCGCGGATACCGAAGGACGAGAGATAGCGGCTTGTACTGCCGGGATAACCCATAGTCATTGCAAAGTCACCCTCTTTATATCCTTGCAGCGATACAGGCGACCAGTGCTTGGGCTTATATGGCACATTGTCCTTGCTGTATGCTGCCGGTCCGTTAGTCTTTGGATCGGCATAGATACGGAACACCGAGAAGTCGCATGTCTGTCGGGGCCACATCCAGTTGTCGGTTTCGCCACCAAACTTACCCATAGACTTGGGAATGGTGAAGACCAATCTCAGGTCGGTGAAGTCGCGATAGGTAGTGGCATAATACTTGTTTCCCTCGTAATAAGGTTTGATTTCCAGTCGAAGAGTAGAGTCATTAGCCTTAACCTCCTTAGACATTGCATTCTCGATGGAATCGAGGAAATGTGCCTGTTCTGATGGCGCCAGTTTGTTGATACCCTTCTTGTCGAGCAAGTCGGTGATGTCCTTCTGATCCACCATAAAGCTCACAAACATGTCCTCATTTGGGAGTTCATCCTCATAGGTCTTCGCATAGAAACCGTTGAGCATGTAGTCGTGCTCCACAGTAGAGTGACTGCGGATTGACTCAAAACCGCAGTGGTGATTAGTGAACACAAGTCCGTCGGGCGATACAACCACTCCCGAGCAATATCCCGAGAAGTTGACCACAACGTTCTTGATGGCGTCATCATTGTTGTAGATGGCGTCATAGGGCATTGAGAAACCTTCTGCCTGCATCTGTCCATACACAGCTTGCGGCAGATTGTAGAGCATCCACATGCCTTCGTCGGCATTTACTGATGCGGTTGACAGCATTGCTGCCATAATTAACGTGCTTTTCTTCATAATAATATCTTAATTCTTAATTGACTTCGTCGATTACTGGCTTCACCTCAGCATAGCTCGAGCAAGCTCGGCTCTGCATTCGGTTTGCGCAGCAATTCCTAATTTCTAATCCCTAATTTCTTGAGTATTGGCGATATTGGAAAATCTTTTTTCACGATATACGATACAAAAAGGATAAGAAGCACTGTATTGTCGATGATTCTTATTACAATATTATCCCAGATGTATTCGTTGAATTTTATTAGTCCGAAGGTGATGAGTGCGAGTATTACATATACTCCGATTCTACCGAGATCGTATTTGATGGGATAGTATTTCTGTCCCACTATATAGCTTAGTGTCATTGCCGTGGCATATCCGGCAAATCCCGCCCATGCGCAGGCGATATATCCATATTGCGGCACGAAGATTACATTTACAGCTATCAGAACAACGCAACCTATCCCCGAGAACCATGCTCCCCAGATGGTTTTGTCGATGAGCTTATACCAGAACGAGAGGTTGAAGTATATACCCATCATTATCTCTGCTGCCATCACAATAGGCACCACCTTCAGACCGCTCCAGTAGTCCTGTCCGATGATATGCTTCAGTATGTCGAGATAAGCCATTACCACGAGGAATGCCAGAAGGGTGAAGATAATGAAATATTTCATTGCCTTGGCGTATGTGTCGCGATTGTCCTTGTCTTTCGACTTTCCGAAGACAAACGGTTCGTAGGCATAGCGGAACGCCTGCGTTATCATTGCCATAATCATTGCTATCTTGGATGCGGCACCATATATGCCGAGTTGCTCGTGGGCGTTCTCTCCTTTATATATATAGGGGAAGAGAATCTTGTCGGCTGTTTGGTTAAGAATACCGGCAATGCCCAATATGAGTATCGGCCAACTATATGAGAACATCCTCTTCATGAGGGCCTTGTCAAATACATAGCGGAATCCCGTGAGTTCTTTATAGAAGCAGAACGTGATGCTGCCGGTGCATGCAAGATTGATATAGAAGGCATATCCTGCACCGATTGTCGGGTTGTAAATTTTACCGATTTCATCGGGATATGATGCATATAATTCAGGTAATACCACAAAGAACACAAGATTCAGCAGGATGTTCATCACAATAAACAGCATCTTGAGTGCTGCAAACTTGATTGGTTTCTTCTTGTGTCTGAGATATGCAAACGGAATGCACTGGAACGCATCTATCGCCACCGTCATCGCCATCACCCATATATACGACGGATGTTCGGCATATCCCATCACGTCGGCCAGTGGGGAGATGAATGTGAATACCAACGCTACAAACACTATAGCAGTGAATCCCACTGCCGTCAATATCGTTGAATACACCTTTTGTGGGTCTTCGCCTTCCTTATTTGAGAACCTGAAGAAGGTAGTCTCCATACCGAATGTAAGCAGCACCAATATGAGAGCCGTATAGGCATACATATTGGTAATCACGCCATACCCGCCGCTTGCAGCCGACAGTTTTGCCGTGTAGAGCGGTACAAGCAGATAGTTGAGGAATCGTCCCACTATACTGCTAAGTCCATAGATGGCCGTATCCTTGGCCAGAGATTTCATATTTGCCATAATTTTTTTTTTGTAGGGAGGAGGGAAATCAGAGGTTTAGTAGGTTTTTGTAGGTTTTGTAGTAGGTTTTTGTAGGTTTTGTAGGTTTTGTAGGGAGCTTACATAGACCTACATAAACCAACATAGACTTACATAGCCCCCACTTACTCTTCATCACCTTTCAAAATCTTCTCATTTCTACCTAACAACCAAATCTCACTTACTCTCCAAATTATCCACTCTCCAAATATTAATTAATTGCCTTAAAGCCTCAATTTATCACAAATGATGCCTCGTTTCCATCTTTTAATTCCTCTCTCATATTAATACCCTAAGTTGTTTTTTCTCCATTCTAATCTTGTTTTGTATCTCTGCTCCTTTATTCCTCCTTCTTTGAGAAATTTCTCGTTGAGATATTTTATGTATCCATATAACATCGTCAGTTCCTGGTTGATGATTATTAGGGCAATGTTGCAGATGTCTTCTGCCTTGCGACCCGCTATCTGATTGCGATACCATTCACTGTTGTTGTGTCTCTTGCATAATGGTTGGGCGGCTATGTATTTTGGGTGGTTTACACCCCAAATCTCCAGGTTGTTGTTACGTAGATAATCCCTGTAATCTTCTTTTAACTCTTCAAGACTGCCCTTAGCTATCACAGATAGCTTGTGCTCAGACTCCGACGAACCTTCAGCATCGCTGTAACCTTCTACGATATTTTGCTTGCATGAGCGGGCTGCCTGCACCATCTGGTCAACCGTTCTGTCCTTGCTCTTGCTTAGGAAATTGTTGACGAAATAGTAAGTCACGTCATATATGCACTCACTTTTTTGATAGATAGCCAATGTCTTGTAGCTGTCTGGCTTTTCTTGTTTCAGATTACTCATAACCGCATAATTATATATTGTTAAAACATATTGTGATGTTAGAAAAACAGATAACATATTGCTATTGCCGCGATGATTCCTGCAAGGTCGGCAAGCAAGCCGCATGTCACTGCATGTCGGGTGTATCTGATGCCCACACTGCCGAAATACACTGCGAGCACATAGAATGTGGTGTCGGTGCTGCCTTGGAACACGCAACTCAGTCGGCCCACGAAAGAGTCGGCTCCGTATGTAGTCATCGCATCCACCATCATACCTCTTGCACCGCTGCCCGAAAGCGGTTTCATCAGTGCTGTTGGCAATGCCCCAACAAAGTCGGTGTTGCCTCCCGCTGCCTCCACAGTCCATTTCACTCCCCCGATAAGCCAGTCCATGGCTCCCGAGGCGCGGAATACTCCGATGCCCACGAGGATAGCCACAAGGTAGGGGATGATTCTCACGGCAGTCTGGAATCCGTCCTTGGCTCCCTCGATGAAGGCGTCATATACATTTACTTTCTTTCTCACTCCCGCTAGAATGAACCCCACGATGATTGTCATGAGCAGGATGTTGGCAACCGATGTGCTCACAAGATCCACCTGCTCCTTGCTCATCGTGCTGAATCCCCATATCACTCCCGCAACCAGCAAACTAGCACCTCCGAGGGTGAGCAACATCGTACGGTTGACGAGGTTGATTCTCTGATATAAACTGGTGACAACAATGCCCGCCAGTGTCGAGAAGAACGTGGCAAGCAGTATGGGTACGAAGATATCAGTGGGTTGTGCTGCCCCCATTTGTGCCCGATATACCATAATGCTCACCGGAATCAACGTAAGTCCGCTGGTATTCAGCACGAGAAACATTATCATCGGGTTGGTGGCAGTATCCTTTTTGGTGTTGAGCTCCTGCAACTGTTCCATTGCCTTGAGTCCGAGTGGAGTGGCAGCATTGTCAAGCCCGAGTATATTGGCAGCTATGTTCATGAAGATACTTCCGGTGACGGGATGCCCCTTCGGGATGTCCGGGAACAGTTTGCAGAACACCGGACTGAGCACCTTGGCAAGCATGTTCACCACGCCTCCCTTCTCGCCAATCTTCATTATTCCGAGCCATAACGAGAGCACTCCCGTGAGTCCGAGTGAAATCTCGAACGCTGTCTTCGACGAGGCGAATGTAGAGTCCATCATTGCCGGAAAGACATCGTAGTTGCCGAAAAAAATCAGCTGTACGAGTCCGATGACGAATGCCACCACGAAGAATGCTATCCAAATGTAATTCAGTACCATATACTATATAATATGTGAAACAATGCTGCAAAGTTAGCTTTTTTTTATGTAAAATGCAAAGAATAAGTAAAAAAAGGTCTTTCATATCGATTTTTTTTATAACTTTGCACCATAATCTTAATTAAAACAAGGAATATACACATAAAAACAATATCATATTATGATGAAAACTAAGACATGTTTATTTGTCGGCTTTGCGGCTGTAATGTCGACAGTCACCTCGTGCAAGGAGGCTAATCTCTTCGACGAGGAGGATTATAAGGCGTATGTTGCCAGTGTCTTCCCTGTGCAGAATATCGACCCTCTGCACGATTGGTCAACAATCACCAAGTTCCCGTTTCGTGTAGAGATAGGATATACTGGCTCCTACACTCTCAAGTTCTATTCCGACGACCCCAAGTATGTATCCACAAGGGTGCTTAACACTTGCAGTGTGGATGGTAATGAAACTTACGACATCCACATCGCGGCGCCTTCAATATCCGAAAATCTGTATGTCTCTCTTGTGGATGACAAAGGCGCATGCAGGACGAAGGTGGTGAACGTATCTCCCTCTATCAATAATGTTGTATTCTCCGAAGATACATCTGCCGATGAGATTGTCTCCAGTACGTTGTACCCGGATGTCAATCAGACATACACCTTCTGCTTTGAGGAGAATTTCCCCGAACCAGGTGATTATGATTTCAATGATGTTGTGATGGGAGTTAGTGTAGATAAGAGTGTTGAAAACGGCACTCGCTACATCTCCATAAGTGTGAAGGTGAGAGCCGTAGGTTCGGGCAGTCGTCTTGCTGCTGCCATGCGTCTTGCCAACATCAGCGCCAAGGATGTTGTAGGAACATCTTACGAGCGGTCGGGCTCAAAATATTATTTCTTCACCCAATATGGTGATCAGGACATGTTGCCTAAGTTTGGCGACAGCAATGAGTTCCTCACCATGCGCAACTCCACCGACCTTGTGATACCGGTGTTCAACGATGCACATTATTTTATTAGCGGTGGAGCTACACAAGCTGCTTTGCCAGCACGTAATTTTTACAACACCGTCACCGACAAGGAAGATCTCTCGGGTGTAGCAGTGTCTCCCAAGACTCAGACATTCAAGTTTGCCGTGAATGATGCCACCCTCTTTAATAATTTCTCAGTTAACGACATCGACCTCTTTATCCTTGAGGAATACAATGCCGGTGTATTTGAGGTGCATACTATGCCATACAAGACTGCCGAAGTGATTAACGAGTGGGCTGCCATCAAATCCGACGGCAGTAGTCCTTACGGCGGTAATTATCCCTGGGCGTTGCTTATTCCCGGAGATTTCCAATATCCTATAGAGGGTTTGACTATCGGTAAGGCCAAGGGCAATGTGATTGGCGGAGCCTATTTGAGATTCTATTCTTGGGCACAAGACCATTACTCAAATCGCGATTGGTATAACTCCCCGCAAGATTCCAAACTGGTTTATCCTCAATAAAAAAACATAAAAAACGCAACCTATATCGCATCTCGCGTAAGGTTGCGTATTTTAATTAATACTTATTATATAGATTATTATAAATGCCTTTTATTGGGCTTGGCCACCGATAACCTTTCCAGCGGTAGCATTGTTATACCACTCGATGTTATTGCTGTCGGCGCTCCATTTTGCGAAGTCGGGATAAGCATCCTGAATCTTTGTGCGCTCTGTAGGCCATGCCCATGTTGATGGCACGCAGAACATCTGAGGAGCAGCGCCTGCAGAAGGAGCTTTAATCAACACTGCGCTATTGTCCTTAGAGTTAACTATGATAGAGAATCCACCCATGTTATTTGTGATAGTGAAGTTTTCAGGCACATTCACTTCTAATGGTGTAGCTGTAGCAGTGATTTTAGTGGTGTTAATCATCGGGTATGAACCAGATGTGTTTTCCTTTGCACCGAGCAATTGGTGAGTCTCGCCGAGATATTTGTTGTTATATACAATCCATGTTTCGAGTGTACCACCAGCTGCCAGCGGAGTTACAGTGGCTGTGGTCTGGCCAGAAACATGGCTAACCTTGAACACCACGTCGTTGAAGTCGTAGTCATCGGTGTCGCCGAGGTCCTCGCAAGCGATAATCCAAGAGTTTTCCTCAGGGTCTTCCTCAGGAATTGGGTCGGGGATAATTTCATCATCGAAGTTTCCGTCAAGTACGAACACGCAGTCGTTGTAGTCGAAGTCCGTGCTGTTGTATGTTGGTGCATCCTCAAATCCGATCACAATCTTGTCCTGCACCTTGAATGTAGCTGCATGTGAAGTGGCGTATGTACTTGCATCAAAACCAGAATAATAACCGTAATCGACATTTGTTCTATGTGCATCCACGTTCATGTCGGCAAATGAGAAAACTGTTCTCTGTGCGTCAATATATGTTGCGTCCGAGCAGTTTGCATTCGGCACAATGAAGAAAGAAATCTTTGTTCCTTTGGGGAATGTTTCTGTTACATTGCCGTTAGCATCCTTGTAGAGAAGCTTGTATGTATTGCATGAATATGTATCACCGCTCTGTGATGGCTTTACATTCTGCACATTGGGGATAAGAATGAATTTGTCGGCAAGCTTCTGGGCATCAGTTACACCGGTGCGCTGCTCTACACTATATCCAGGGTATTGATTTGTATATCCATTTGCCATAAGCCAATCCTCGGTAAGATAGTCAGGGCATGCCATGTCGGTGTTGTCAACTGTCTTGTTGGTATAGATATAATAACCGATGGCAGCGTTATTTGAAGTGGTTGCTCCTGCGCAAGTGAGTGTAACCGGACCATCTTCGCTAACAATAAGGTCAACATCCTGGATGATGGTGTTATAATATGATGATTTCTGATTTTCAGGCACAATCTCATTGATAGCAGTCATAAGAGTTTGGTCGAGATTAACATTACTTTGCTGTGCATTGTCAGCTACATAATAATACTTGTCACCCCAGTTGTTGTATTTCTTTGTAGTTGTGGCATCATCCCAAAGTGAGTGATAATTATTCCATTGGTCTTTCCAACAATAAAGACCTTTCGCATAAGGAGTTGAGCGTGCTACATTAGTTATCTCAGTAGCAGTTCTGCTTCCGCTTCTTGTGATAGCTCTTGTTGCCGATGCATTTGCGGTGAAGTCAACAGTGAATGTGCCATCCTCATTGGCATAAGTGGTTTTCACGTCCTTCTTGCCGTTTTCGTTTCTCTGAACGGCATAGATAACCTTAGTGTCCTTGCTGAGGTCCACTTTAGCCTCCAATTGGTTGTTGACAGTAAACTCGCCAGCCAATTTGCCCTCGTTGAGATATGGGTTGCCAGTAAGGATCTGCACAGTCTTAGTACCATCAACGGTAATGTTGATTGTCATTTGAGTAGCCAAGTTCCAGTCTTGGTTGGAGTCGATTTCTCCGAATGCATTCTCCCATCCCTTAGCATATTCGTCGGTGACGGTTTCCTGCTGGAGGGAGAAATCAAAGTTCTTTGAACAAGAACACATAAAGATAGCTGAGGCTGCCATGGCAACCATAGAGCTGCTTCTAACGAACTTCTTCATAGCTTGTAAATTAATTATTTTGTTTTCAACTTTTTGTTATTAATTTGATTTTTCGGGTGCAAAGATAATAATTTATTATTATATATAAGGTGTAAAATTCGATAAAAATGGTGTCTTATTTACAAATTCCAACAATTTTGATACATTTTTATATCACTTGATACATATTCCCGCTCTTATTTTTTGGAGAATATGCGCATTATAAGACGAAGAATCCCGAAAGCATTTCGGCTTTCGGGATTCTATGATATAGAGAGATGTGATACAATTTATTGTGCGTTGTAAATATATGATGTGTCGTGCTTATTGTTTTTCCACCATTCGGTTGGATGGCCACTCTTAACGTATGTATCGAATTTTTTATAGGCTTTAGAAATATCCTGCAATTCCTTTACCCACTTGTAGTCAGTGCTTACAGCAATCTTGCTTGCTGCCTTGCCTTGAGGAGCAGTGAGCAGTACCCAATCGCTTCCTTTCTGTACCCATATGGGCAAATTGTTAATGTTCCAACTTCCATATTGTCCATCTATTATGAAAGTCACAGGATCCTTATGTGCTGTCCAATCCTCAGTATTGACCATAGTATTCAGGCTAACCCCGAATAGATTGTGCACCTCATGTTCATCATCTAATACACCAATGCAAAGCGGCAACTTACCTCCGGCAGCCTGAAGTATTATGGTTGTTTTATTCCATACTGGATATTCGTATTTTACATCAAATACGACATCGTTGAAGTCGAAGTCGCTACCCTCGCTTGCAGACAAGTCTTCGGCAATGATTCTTATGTCACATTTAAGAGGATTCTTTACAGCGGGCACAATCTTCATCACGCGGTCGTCATATTTGCCATTTGGTTTCAAATCGATTACTTCACCCTCAAATCCGCAACCGCCCTCATAAGATGACACAGAGGTCAAAAAGGTAGCG
>SAMEA3663103__coassemble_368_pt1 | contig 22675 bp, 22 predicted proteins | sample SAMEA3663103__metabat2_low_PE_014 | metagenome-assembled genome bin SAMEA3663103 (sample SAMEA3663103) | pig gut metagenome | biome: pig gut; feature: pig-associated habitat; material: faeces | place: France | collected 2012 | reverse complement strand
TGCTTTGTACGCAAGCCTATGCGCAGCCCAGCCGTGTCTATACTTTAGTATAGCCTTAAAGCTAATTAAGCCATTCCCATAGCGCAGCCAAGCCGTGTCTTTTTTTAAAAGCCGTGTACATCCGTGCCTAAAAATTTTCATCCGTGACAGGAATAAATTCCTAATTTCTCACGATTTCAACCATTTCATCGGGAGAGATGAGCTGCTGCTCGCCGGTGAGCATGTTTTTGAGAGTAATCTTGCCGGCGGCAATCTCGTTCTCTCCAGCTATGGCGACATACTGGATGGACTTGGCATTGGCATAGCTCATCTGCTTTTTCATCTTGGATGCATCAGGATAAATCTCAGTGCGAATGCCCGCAGCACGAGCCTTTGCCACAAGTGGCAAGCAATACGCCGTTTCCGTGGCTCCAAAGTTGACAAAGAGCAGTTGGGTGCTCGTCACTGCCTCCTTAGGATAGAGGTCGAGGGCATTGAGCACATCGTAGATACGGTCGGCACCGAAACTGATGCCCACACCACTGATGCCCGGCATACCGAAGATGCCAGTGAGGTTGTCGTAACGACCACCACCCGTGATACTGCCCATGGGGGTGTCGAGTGCCTTCACCTCGAAGATAGCACCTGTGTAATAATTGAGTCCACGGGCAAGAGTGAGGTCGAGCTGTATCTCGTTCTTCAGACCGACGGTCTTGAGTGTGTCGAGAATGAAGGCGGTCTCCTCCACTCCCTTGAGCCCTATTTCACTATCTTTGAGTACATCACGTATCACACTGAGCTTCTGATCATTATCCCCCGAAAGTTGGATAATCGGTTGAAGTTTGGCGATGGCAGATTCACTGATTCCATCGTTGCGCAACTCCTCATTGACATTATCCAGACCAATCTTGTCGAGTTTGTCGATGGCAACTGTGATATCGACGATTTTATCGGCCTCACCAATCACTTCGGCAATACCCGTGAGTATCTTTCGGTTGTTGATCTTGATCTGCACATTAACACCAAGACGTGTGAATACGGTATCGACAATCTGCATGAGTTCAACCTCATTGAGCAAGGAGTCGCTACCTACAACATCGGCATCACACTGATAGAACTCGCGGTAGCGACCACGCTGTGGACGGTCGGCACGCCATACGGGCTGTATCTGATAGCGCTTGAACGGCAACTGGAGTTCGTCGCGGTGCATCACTACATAGCGTGCAAACGGGACGGTAAGGTCATAGCGAAGACCCTTCTCGCAGATACGGGCAGCAAGACGAAGAGGATTGGCATCCTTGAGTTCGTCGTCGCCCACCTTACTGAGGAAGTCACCACTATTGAGCACCTTGAAGAGGAGTTTGTCGCCCTCTTCGCCATACTTGCCCATGAGTGTCTGCAGAGTCTCCATAGCCGGAGTCTCAATCTGCTGAAATCCATAAAGGGCATACACCGAACGTATGGTGTCGAAGATATAGTTACGCTTTGCCATCTCCTCGGGAGAGAAGTCGCGCGTACCTTTGGGAATATTCGGTTTCTGTGCCATAGTCTTATTTTCTCTCTATAGTCTGTTCACGGTCGGGACCGATGGAAATGATACAGATGGGAGTCTCGAGTTCTGCCTCAAGGAACTTGATGTAATCAGAGAACTCCTTGGGGAATTGGTCCTCGCTGGTGAATCCTGTCATGTCGGTCTTCCATCCGGGTAGTTCCTTATATACAGGTTCAATTCCTTCTTCAATATTATACGGGAAGTAATTGATTTCCTTACCGTTCTGTTTGTAGGCGACACAAGCCTTGATAGTGTCGAAACCATCGAGAACGTCGCTCTTCATCATGATGAGTTTGGTGACTCCGTTGACCATGATAGAATAGCGGAGAGCTACGAGGTCAATCCATCCACAACGACGTTCACGACCAGTGACGGCTCCATACTCATGACCCAATTGGCGGATGGTGTCGCCAGTGGCATCGAAGAGTTCTGTGGGGAACGGACCAGCACCGACACGCGTACAATAAGCCTTCATGATACCATAAACCTCGCCAATACGGTTGGGACCGATACCAAGACCGGTGCATGCTCCGGCACAGATAGTGTTGGAAGAGGTGACAAAGGGATAGCTTCCGAAATCCACATCAAGCATAGTGCCCTGGGCACCCTCGCAGAGGATAGACTTGCCCTCACGCAAAAGACCGTTGATCTCGTGCTCTGAATCAACAATGGGGAATGAGCGGAGATATTCGATACCTTCCATCCATTTCTTCTCAACCTCGGTGATGTCGTAGTCGAAGTTCATCGACTTGAGGATAGCCTCGTGGCGAGCCTTGCACTGGGCATACTTCTCCTGGAAGTTCTCGAAGATGTCACCAACGCGCAAACCGTTGCGCGACACCTTGTCGGTATAGGTAGGACCAATGCCCTTACCCGTTGTACCCACCTTGCTCTTGCCCTTGGCAGCCTCATAGGCAGCATCGAGAACACGGTGAGTGGGCATGATGAGGTGAGCCTTGCGAGAGATATGCAAGCGCGAGCGCAACTCGTGGCCACTTGCCTCCAACGCCTTGGCCTCATCCATAAAGAGATCCGGAGCGAGCACCACTCCATTACCGATGATGTTAACCTTTCCTCCTTGGAAGATACCCGAGGGAATACTGCGAAGCACATACTTTTGTCCCTCGAATTCGAGAGTGTGACCAGCATTGGGTCCGCCCTGGAATCTTGCAACGACGTCATAACGCGGGGTCAATACATCGACCACCTTTCCTTTTCCTTCATCGCCCCACTGCAGTCCGAGCAGGACGTCAACTTTTCCTTTGTTCATTCTTTTGTATTTTTTTTATTTTGTTTCTTATCAGTTCTCTTTTGACGAGTCAGCTTTGCCTGGCATTTACTGCATATACCATAGATATAAATGGCAAACGCCTCAGGGCGGAAACGCTTAAACTTAACATCCAAGAGCTCGTCTTTTATCAGCTGTGCCGGTACTATAGTGACCTTGCCACACGACGTGCACACCTGATGGACATGGTTGCCGCTATTGATGCATGGTTCGTATTCCGTCTTGCCACCTATGTTGTGGCGCAACACAAGCCGCAGTTCGACAAACAGGCGCATCGTGTTGTAGAGAGTAGGTCGGCTCACTATGAAATTCTTCTCTTCTTGAAGATAATCAGCCAATCGATTGAGACTGAAATGGGAATTGATACCAAATACAGCCTCGAGAATAGCGTATCTTTCCGGAGTCTTGCGATGATTGTTCATCTCAAGATAGCTGTCGAGCTCTGACTTAGCCGCCGCAAGGGCTTCTCTCCTTAATTTTTCACGCATAATCCGCCTATTATTTCATTTCACGGCACAAAATTACGAAAATTCCTGCAATTATTACAATAAATAATCTAAAAAACATCTAAATTGACATTTTTCATTGCAGATTTCGCCAATCTCTCATATATAAGACCTAAATCGGCAAACCTCATGACGCTTGTGACCGCAGCTTTACGGACTGCGATCGACGGACCTTGTATGGCGGCAATGGCCTGGTCGAGAAACTCGTTGATGCCCCTATCGTTGGGTTCCTGACCATTCATAAACAGGCGCGAGAGTACATGAAAACCGCATATCTGATAGATGGGCTTTGGCGAAGCCATCCATTGGAATGCTTTGTCGGCAGCGTATGGGAGGTATTGGTAGAGATTGAACGATGCCATCTCTGCCATCTCCACCGAGGTGGTTTGTTCCATCCATATATCCACTATCTCCGGAAGCATCTCGTCGGCTGGCATTACCATGGTGGCGAGGATCTTACATTCTCTCACGTCTTCCTTCCACAGGGCGATGGCGAGGTCGCGGTTTTTACCGATTTCCTTGGCCTTGGCCTTGAGCATTGGTACTGACGCGCCCCAGTTGACGTGATAGTCGAGACCTTTGTCGCGCATGGATTGCGCTGCAACGCCGTTCATCATCAGGCGGAAGGAGCGCTTTATATCCTTCAGTTGTTCGTTTATATCATTCATTTTTTCAATATTTCAATTTTTCAATCTTTCAATATTAAATCTTCAGACCCTTTGACTCTTCGAAAATCATCCCCCGTCCCCTTCTTTACCCTTAAAGAAGGGGCTCCACCTCTCCCCCGGCCCCCTCTCCTCAGGAGAGGGCTCCAACCGGTAAACCGGCTGTTCTGTACTCGCAAACAAGCTCTCGCCCCTACGGGGTTGCTCGTGATTGCCTACGCAACATAGTTGCGATTGTTTAACGCAATAGAATTGCGATTATCTAAGCGCCTTTGGCGCCCCTGCGGACTGAATCATCAATCAATAATCAACCTAATCAATAATCAACCTAATCAGAGCCTTTGGCTCTTAATCTGTGTTAATCTGTGATAATCTGTGGTCTATAAAAAACCAGCGTTAACGAGCCGTGTCTATACTTGTATAGCCTTAAGGCTAATTAAGCCATTCCCATTGCGCAGCCCAGCCGTGTCTTTTTTTAAAAGCCGTGTCCATCCGTGCCTAAAATATTTTTTCAATCTTTCAATTTTTCAATTAAATAAGAGTGCCGTATTGCCGGCTGTATCTGAGCATCTGCTCGTCGTAGGACTCGGAATAGTCGAGGGTGATGTCGGTGATGTTGGTGATGTCGGTGACATCGCCCTGGGCATTGAATACAGGAATCATGCGGGGATTGAGGAATCCCTTGTAGGGGGCGATATTCAGACGCTTGTAGCGCTCGAGAATCTCGGTATGGAGATTGGGATTGATGTTCACCCCATAGGTCTCCACCATTTTTCTCGCCGCCTCATAATCACCCTCGCTCTTTATTCGCTGAATCTCGGCAAGAAGAGTGGCAAACTGTTGCCTCAGTTCCTCGTAATCATTGACCTGCACGTAGGTCTTGCCATCGCGCCTTACAAGTGATATGGCATTGCCGTTATCAAGGCACCAATGGGCTATCAGGGCACGATTACGCATGTGAGCCTCCTCAATCTTATTGCCTGGTGCAATGCGCACAATCTGAGTAAGCAGTCCATTCATTATGTAACTGTAATACTGCGACTTATATGCTTCTGCATCAGGTAACAGTTGAAGTTCGATGAGCTTCTTGTCGGCAATATAATAAAGTCCAAACAAGTCGGCCCTTGCCTCCTCAATCGTACTGCCATACGACTTGAGGGCATCGGGACTGACACCCGGGAGGAGTTGACCGCTACCGTGTCCGAGACACTCGTGGAGGTCGGTATGGAGATCATCACACACATCCCCGTATTTGCGTATCATCTCAATGGTGGGTTGGTCGATGGCAAATTCATCGAGAAAACCGTTACCCTTGGCAGCCTTATTGTATGCCTCGGTGAGATTGCCTATTGTCACACTCTTGCTGCCATGCTGAGCCCTTATCCAGTCGGCATTAGGAAGATTTATACCTATAGCCGTTGACGGATATTCATCACCACCGAGCATGGCGGCACAAATAACATTTGCCGACACACCCTTGACGACGGGTTTGCGGAATCGGCTATCCACTGGGGAATGGTCCTCAAACCACTGAGCGTTGTCGCTGATGGTGCGAGTGCGGCGGGTAGCATCCAGGTCGGTATATTCCACAATACCCTCCCATGAAGCCTTCAGACCGAGAGGGTCGCCATAGACCTCGATGAAACCGTTGATAAAATCAACACGTCCCTCAAGACATTCCACCCATTTGATACTATATTCGTCGAAGGTGTTGAGGTTGCCGGTGCGATAATAGTCAACGAGAGTGGATATGACATCCCGCTGCTTGTCGTTTTCGGCAAAAGCCATAGCCTTTTCCAACCAATATATAATATGCTTAATCGGGTTGGCATATAATCCTTCGGCGGAATACACCTCCTCGAAGAGTTGTCCGTCGCGCTTGACAAGTCGGGAATTGAGTCCGAACGACGGAGCATTATCCCCTGCCCCATCCTTCAAAGCATTGTAGTAGTCCTCAGCTTCCTGTTGGGTGACTCCCTCATAGTAATTACATGCCGAGGTGAGGACAAGGTCATCACCGTCGGTCTTGTTCACGCGCTTGGGCATATAGGAGGCGTCGAAGATAATCCTCGACAGTATGTCGGCAAGCTCTTCCACCGTCTGTCCATCGGCAAGAGGCAGTTTTCGGCTTTCCACCTTATTTAATATATATCTGAAATAAGATTCAGTAAAGCCGGGGACAAATTTCTCGCAACCATAATGATGGTATATGCCATTAGAGAACCACACGCGTTTGAGATAAGTGTGGAGAGCGCGAAACTCGTCGTTATCGTGATCGATAGTGAGATCCTCAACGATAACCTCCAATGTGCGTCTGACGAGAAGGTTGTACTTGCCAAACTGGTTGAATGTGATATCACGTCCGTAGAGAGTGGCCTTAGCCAGACAGTAGATGAAGCGCTTTTGAGAAAGCGACAATTGCTCAAACCCGTTGAGACGGTATCTGAGCAATTGTATGTCGGCGAAACGCTCGCCGGTATAACGAAAATCTGATTCGGTCATTTAACCTTGCGTTTGATTTCTTTTTTTTACCAGATTATTTTGATTTCTTTTTTACGAGCGAAGGATGCTGCTTGAGGTGTTGCAAGCGATATTCCCTCGGGGTCATATTCATTATTTTATAGAATGAAGCATAGAAAGACTGACGATTGGCAAATCCCACCATATCACTCACCTCCTCCATGTTAAGATCCTGGTATCTCTTGTCAACAAGGATAGTCATAGCCTCCTCGATACGGAACTTATTAACAAATGAGGTATAGTTCATGTGGAATCTTACATTTACCACAGCAGAGATATAGCGAGTATTGGTTCCGAGGTCCTCGGCCAATCTCTTTGCAGAATAGTCCTTGTCCTTATACTTCTTCTGCATTACAATGATATTCAGGATCTTTTCCTTCATATCGTCCATTAACTTCGGGCTTACCAATGTGCGATAGGCAGCTTCCTTTTCTTTCTTTTCCGTGATGTTATACTTTGCCATACTCTCTAAATTTAATTGGTTGTATTTATTTTTAGTGCAAAAATACAGTTTTTTCTACAAACTACCTAATTTTCGTACATTTTTTTTCTAAAAAAATCATAACAATGCCTTAAATGCAAAGAAAAGACTCAGTTGAGATAGACTGTAGTATCATAAATACCAGCCAATTTGAGAGCCTCCTTGCGCTCTACACATGTGCCACATGTTCCACAGTGCACTTGTCCGCCCTTATAGCACGACCATGTTTCACTGTAGTCGATACCGAGTGTCTTGCCCCTGCGGGCTATGTCGGCCTTGGAAATGTTGGTGTATGGAGCGATAATCTTCAGTCGGTTGTATGTTCCTTCCTCAACAGCCTTGCACATGGCATCAATAAAACTCTCCCTGCAGTCGGGATAGATGGCATGATCGCCGGAGTGATTGGCTATATATATAGCATTAAGCCCATGCGACTCGGCGAATCCTGCCGCTATTGACAGCATAATACCATTGCGGAAGGGAACGACAGTGGATTTCATGTTGACATCGTCGTATCTGCCATCGGGAATGGCAGCAGCCCCCTCAAGAAGAGAACTCTTGAAGTGCTTGTGCATAAAACCGAGATGGATAGTGTAATGCTTTATTTTCAGACGACGGCAATGCAGTTTGGCAAATGGAATCTCCTTCATGTTGTGATTGCTGCCATAGTCGAAGGAGATGGCCATCTTGATATGGTCCTGATATTCATATAGCATAGTAACACTGTCCATGCCACCACTCAAAACAATCAGTCCGTTCTTCATTTTGCCGCAATCATTTCAATTTCCACTAATGCGCCCTTGGGAAGGTCGCGAACAGCAAAGGCAGAGCGTGCCGGAAACGGTTCGCTGAAAAAAGACGCATATACCTCATTCATTGCCGCAAAATCGGCTATATCTGCCAACAGGACTGTTGTTTTCACCACATTTGAGAGCGAGCAGCCTGCCGACTCAAGTATAGCCTGGGCGTTGAGAATCGACTGGCGTGTCTGTTCCTTGATGCCACCCTCAGGGAATGTTCCCGTGGATGGGTTGATAGGCAACTGTCCGGAAGCGAAAACCAAGCCTCCGGCTTCGATGGCCTGGCTATACGGACCGATAGCGGCAGGCGCGTTGTTTGTACTTATTGCTTTCATAGTCATAAATAACAATATTAATTTTCATCAGTGCAAAGTTAGTTATTTTTGTCGAAATTGACAAACTTGTATTGCATATTTAAGCAATTTTCTATTAATTTATGGCATTTTGATTACATTGCCGCAAAAAATATATAAAATATATGCAAAATCTTTGGGTATTTCATAAAAAATGCCTAACTTTGCGTTCGTATTTTTAGGATTAAGGATTTACTTACATATATAAATTTTTAAATTATAGAAGTTATGACAATTGAAAATTTCAATTTTGCCGGTAAGAAGGCAATTGTTCGTGTGGACTTCAATGTGCCACTCAACGAGAATGGTATTGTAACTGACGAAACTCGTATCAAGGGTGCTCTGCCAACCCTTAAGAAGGTGCTTGCTGACGGTGGTGCACTGATTATGATGAGCCACATGGGCAAGCCAAAGGGCAAGGTGAAGAAGGAGCTTTCACTTTCTCAGATTGTTAAGAACGTGAGCGACAACCTGGGTGTAGAGGTTAAGTTTGCCGCTGACTGCGCCAATGCCGACGCTGAGGTTGCAGCCCTGAAGCCAGGTGAGGCCCTGTTGCTTGAGAACCTGCGTTTCTATCCCGAGGAAGAGGGTAAGCCAGTAGGCGTTGAGAAGGGTACTCCCGAGTTTGACGAGGCCAAGAAAGAGATGAAGGGTCGCCAGAAGGACTTCGCCAAGAAGCTCGCTTCGTATGCAGACTGCTATGTTATGGATGCCTTCGGTACAGCCCACCGTCGTCATGCTTCTACTGCTGTTATCGCCGATTATTTCGATGCTGACAACAAGATGCTTGGCTATCTGATGGAGAAGGAAGTGAAGGCTGTTGACAATGTGCTCAACAACATCAAGCGTCCGTTCGTGGCTATCATGGGTGGTTCGAAGGTTTCTTCAAAGATCGGTATCATCGAGAACTTGCTTGGCAAGGTTGACAAGCTCATCCTCTGCGGTGGTATGACCTACACATTTGCTAAGGCTCACGGCGGCGAGATCGGTGACTCTATCGTAGAGCTTGACAAGTTGGACGTAGCTCTTGGCGTTGAGAAGATGGCTGCCGAGAAGGGTGTTGAACTCGTTCTTGGTACCGACTCTGTATGCTGCACAGGCTATGACTTCAAGACATTCTCAGTGAAGGAGGGTGCTCAGATTAAGGTATTCCCCTCAAATGCCATTGAGGCTGGTTGGGACGGTTTGGACGCTGGTCCTGAGAGCCGCAAGAAGTTTGCCGCTGCCATCGAGGGTGCCAAGACAATCCTGTGGAACGGTCCTGCCGGATGTTTCGAGTGCGAGGAGTTTACTCCGGGTTCACGCGCCATTGGCGAGGCTATTGCCAAGGCAACTGCTGAGGGTGCATTCTCACTCATTGGTGGTGGTGACTCTGTAGCTTGTGTAAACAAGTTCGGTCTGTCTGACAAGGTGTCTTACATCTCTACTGGTGGTGGTGCATTGCTTGAGGCTATCGAGGGCAAGGTGCTTCCCGGTATTGCTGCAATCAAGGGAGAGTAATTTAATTACTTCTGAAAAAATAGAGGTCGTGTCAAAAGTAATTGACACGACCTCATTTTATTTTTTATCCTCTTTATTCCGTAAATCATCCTTTTTTGTCTTTCCTCGTCCAGTTCTTCAACATTTGGCGATGGAAACGATCCTCGGCCAATATAACCTTCATCACCTTGCATGGCGACACCGCTTCGAGCATCTTGTTGTGATAGGTCTGTTGAAGTTTCTTGATGTCGAGGTCAATCTTGTCCCTCATCTTCACTGCTGCGCGACATTCAGCCTCTGTCTTTGGCATTTTCATGTTTGAATGTTTCATCTTCTCGAAATACTTCCTTTGCTTGAAGTACATCTCGCGCATTATAGGGAACAGTCGGCTGCACTCCTGAGGAGTGAGGTCGGCCTCAGCGGTGATGAATTTTTCCAACTCCGCCATAAACTGCTCCTTGGACAGTCTGTTGCCTCCAGGGTTCTGGGCGTTGGCAATTGTAGCGCATGCCAACCACAGGAACAAAAATATTATCTTACCAAATTTCATATCCGTTAGATTTTTTTATTCACTAATACATGCATAGATATCACCATTGTCGAGCATGGCACAATCGAGGTAGTCATCCACATACTGGTCGTGCTGCTCGATGGTTTCCGCCATCTTCACACTATGATTCTCCGCATCTGTCTGTTGCCATACAAGGTAGCCACCGAAACAGATAGCCAACAGACATGCCGCATAGAGCAATGGGCGCAGAATCTTGACAAGCGGTTGCTTGCGCGCCACTGTAACAGGCTCATTCTCGGGCAACCTCGCCATAAAATCGGCTGCAAAATTGTCGAAATAGCCTTCTGGGGTCTTGAATGGATTTTTCTTTTTCATATTTATTATTCTTTTATGCATTTGACGTATCATCTATCCAAAGGTTTAATTCTTCTTCTCAAAATATTCCTTTATTTTTGTAACGGCTATATGATATGAAGCCTTGAGCGCTCCCTCGGAGGTGTTGAGGATACTGCTTATTTCGGAATATTTCATCTCGTCGTAATATCTCATCAGGAACACAGTGCGTTGCACATCGGGCAGTTGGGATATTGCTTCCTGCAGCAAAGCCTCAGCACTGTCGCCATCAAAGTATTCGTCGGCCATAAGTTTTTCGTGGATAGACACACCGACATTGTCGGTAGTACTGTCGGAAGAGACGATGACAAGCGCTTGCTTATGCCGGATGAAGTCGAGACTCTCGTTGATGGCTATACGGCAAAGCCATGTAGTCAACTTGGAGTCGCCCCGAAATGAGTCCAACGATTTCCATGCTTTCATCAGTGCGTTCTGAAGCACATCGTCGGCATCATCGTGGAACATCACTATGCGCCTGATTTTCCAATACAGCATTTCGCTATATTGGCCAACCAAAATACTGAAGGCCTTACGCCTGGTGGCAGTATCTTGCAGTTGTAGGGCAATGTCCTTTTCGCTTAGTTGTTCCACTTTGAGGTATTATCGGATTTATATATTATTCTGACGTTTCAGCGGAGAAATGGTTTAATTCGCCGATATATTATTTCGTCATATCCATATACATCGGGATATGTCTGCCATTGTCCGTCGGGACATTTGAACAATGTCTTATATATAATATAAATAGGTACGCGAGGATTCACGTTGCGCGACCTGGTGACATTTGTCGTGTCTTTCTCCCATTTGTCAACGACACCGCCAAGCATAAAGCGTGCCAAGTCGAAAGGCCGTTGCACTCTTATGCAACCATGCGACACACCACGGTAGGAACGCGAGAAGAACGCCGGTGTGGAGGTGTCGTGCAGATAGACCGAGAAATTATTGGGAAAACGGAACACCAGTTTGCCTAATGAGTTACCCTCGCCTCCTCTTTGCGACACGCGATACTTGCCGCTGAGCAGCATATCGGCACTCACATATTCCGGGTCAATCTGTTTTCCGCTACTGCGCTCCACAATATAGTAGTTATGACGGTCAAACCACTCACGGTCGCCCGCATGCCTTGCCACATCATTGCGTATGATGCTCATGGGTATATGCCATTGGGGATTGAAGTCAACGCGCTCTATCATACTGTTAAGCAATGGAGTCTTGGTGTGGCGTGAACCACATCCCACCCTCATTGTCATCACCGAATCGGGACAATAGGCATAGAGTTGGAACGACGGTATGTTGACAACCACACTTCGCCCATCACTACTCACAGGAGGGTCGTAGGCATTCCATCTCAACTTTTCCATATTACATAATATGAGTCGGCGACGATCCTTGTCGGTGGTTTCGGCAAGCATAGCCTCGAGTTCGTCATATTCCTTCGACTGTGGTTGGCTGTTGATGAGGAATGTGTCGATGTCGCGCTGTTTGATTCTTGACAGGGCATTGACGATAAACGAGGAATCGGGGCGCAGGGTGTTGGCGTCATACAGTCTGCGGAATCCGAGATGCCGGCGCGAGGAGGCTGTATCAATAAGGTCGAGACGGTTGAAAGCCACATACGGACTGACATACCCATACCTCTGCCCCGCCACATATCTCAGATAGGCCTTGGTGAGATGGTATTCCGTGCGCGCCATCACCTTACTGATTGTATTGCTGTCGGAGTCGAAGCGACAAGTCCTCATCCTTTCCAAGTCATTGCGGATGGCAGATGCGTAGAACGCCTCCTGCGAAAAACCTAATCGTCCCACCGTTGAGATAAATCCCAGAAGAGTATAGGCAGAAGTGTCAACCCCCAAACGGTTGATCCACAGGTATTCGTTTTTGTTGCGATAATAATGGCGTGTATTTCTGTCGGTGGGAGTTGTATCATGGTCGTGGAGATACATCATATTGATTTCAGATCGCAATTCCATACCCGTCACCAAGAAACTGTCGATATACACCGAGTCGGAATCAGTTATTTCCAATTTCATCTCAGACGGAGCCACACCACCTTTGCACGACAACAAAAGACTGTCGCATGCAGTACCTACGAGGACTACAACACAAAGGAGAAAGAGGTTTTTCACTATTGAATTGTCACCTTCCTGACAAAGCAGTCTTTCTTCGACTGATTCTCAATTTTAACAATATAACAACCCTTAATCACATTGAGCTCAATACGCTGGGAGTTACTATCAATCTTAACCTTAGTCACCTTGCGACCAGTAAGCGAGATAACCTCCATATAATATCCGGCAGCTCCATTAACCACGATGGCAGAATTATGTATGCTGATTGATATCTTGGCCTCATCCACCATCTGCTGCTCATACACGCTTCCTGTTGGGACATCTGCAACGGCAGGCACCCCAAAGAATAGCATCATGGCTATCATCAATGACATATATATTCCTTTTTTCATCGTATATTGATAAAATTTGGTGCAAAGATAAATATTTTATTGCGTATTACCAAACAAAAAATATTAAAAAATGTTGAATTGGGCATTTTCCGTTGCCAAAACGGTGTTTGGGAACACTTTTTTAGCCTCAGAGAGCAATATTTCTTCGTTATTGTATCTTTGAGAGTAATGACCTATTATCAATTGTCCCACACCGGCAGTCTTGGCGATTGTTGCCGCCTCCGAAGCTGTGGAGTGGAAATATTTCTCTGCCCTAAGTTGGTCGATATCCGCATAAGTGGCCTCGTGATATAATGTGTTCACTCCTTTCAACATCTCTGCCAATTCGGGTTTGTATCGGGTATCACTGCAATAGGCATAGCTACGAGGAGCGTCGGCTGCCGTTGTCAGACGTGAGGCTGGAATGACTTCACCATCGGGGGTAGTCCAGTCAATACCATTCTTGATGTTATTAATCTGACTTATGGGTATGCCGTACATGTCAATCATGTCGCGACGTATATGTGGCAGACTCGGTTTTTCGTTGAAGAGGAATCCGCAGCATGGTATCTTGTGGTTGAGGGGAATAGTGCTCACCGTCATACTTCTGTCTTCATATATCACGCAGGATACAGACGTGTCGATAGGATGGAACACCACGTCATATTCGATGCGGTTGCAGAAGAATTCCAGTTCTTTGGCAAACAATTCCGAATAGTCGCCCGGGGCAAAGACATGCAACGGAGCCGTGCGTCCCAACATACCGAACGACGAGATCATACCGAGCAACCCGAAGCAATGGTCGCCATGGAGATGGGATATGAACACATGTCCCAACTTGGTGAATCTTATCTTCGAGCGTCGCAACTGCAACTGTGTTCCTTCGCCACAGTCTATCATAAACTGCTTTCCACGCAGTTCGACAATCTGTGACGAAGGATTGTGACGCATTGTGGGCAGTGCACTGCCACAACCCAATACGTATATCTTAAATGGGTCCATAATCTATTTTGCACGGCTGTATTCGAATACCTCGTCATTCACGTGATATACCAGTGAATCGGCATCCAACTTGTCGATGGTGTACCAATTGGTTTCCTCCTCGTCGCCACCGCCTTCTCTCACCAGGGTGATCTCGAGTTTGCCATCGACTATCTTCCATGTCTTGTAGATGATAGAAGACTGCTCAATACTCTCGGCAATGCCTCCGTCTTTTATGCGAATGCCCACCTCCGAACTGCCGTCAATAGGATTTGGCATCAGCCAGTTGCCCATAAGCACACTCTCGTTGATAACGGTCTTGACACACTTGTAATCCGGCGACATCACAACAGCCAGACGGTCGCCAGGAGCATAGTTGCCCAACACCTGGTTGTTCTCCCTTGCTTCCTCGATATTGAGGTTGAGAGTGTCACCCATGTCGTTAAGCAGTTGCAGACTGTTCATTGCTGCATTCTCACCACATAGTCCATAGACTGTGACGTCCTTGATTTTCGAACTGTCAACAAGGGTTGTGTCAGTCATGACACTTGTTTGCCCCTGCTTGTTTCCACAAGCTGTGAAAGATAGACCCACGATGGCGCCCAGCGCCAAAAACATTAATTTTCTCATAATCCAAAATTTTAATCGTTATTCATTCTTTTTAGCTTCAAGCCATAGTTTATCCATTTCCTCCAACGTCATCTCTGCCAGCGGTTTACCAGCCTTAATACTGTGCTGCTCAATATAGTTGAAACGACGTATGAACTTGTTGTTGGTAAGTTCGAGTGCAGTATCGGGATTGATGTGATACAGGCGTGCGGCATTTATCAAGCTGAAGAGGAAATCACCCAATTCCTCCTTCGACTTTTCCTTGTCGCCACGGCGCAATTCCTCTTCGAGTTCACCAAGTTCCTCGCGCACCTTTGCCCACACGTCGCCCTTGTCCTCCCAGTCGAATCCCACATTGCGGGCCTTGTCCTGTATGCGATAGGCCTTGATGAGCGACGGCAAGGCATTGGGCACTCCTGAGAGCACACTCTTGTTGCCGTCTTTCTCCTTGAGCTTTATCTGCTCCCAATTCTCTATCACCTGTTGCGACGTCTTGGCGTTCTGCATTCCTTCCGCCTCATTGCCGTCGGCACACTCCGGAACATAGGGCAATGGGCGCGGTGAGGATTCTCCCACCTGCGAGGGATGATATACATGCGGATGACGGAATATGAGTTTGTCGGTTAGTTTGTCACACACGTCTGCGATGTCAAACTGTCCTTTCTCATCTCCAATCCTGGCATAGAAGCACACATGCAGAAGCACGTCGCCCAGTTCCTTGCATATATTCGCCACATCGTCCTTCATCAGAGCGTCGGCAAGTTCGAATGTCTCCTCGATGGTGTTGGCCCTCAGACTCTCGTTGGTCTGTTTCTTGTCCCACGGACAATTCTCCCTTAGTGTGTCGAGAACGTCCAAAAGTCTGCCGAAAGCGGCCATTTTTTGCTCTTTTGTATGCATTTTCTTATATAAATCATAAATAATTTGTGCAAAAGTAATAATTTTCCGCGAATTTTTAGTAATTTTGCCACGTTTTTTTATAGGATTTAAATATTTAACATAAAAAATAATGGAACTACAAAGCAAATACGACCCAAAAGAAGTGGAGTCGAAGTGGTATCAGTACTGGATAGACAACAAACTGTTCAGCAGTAAGCCCGACGGTCGCGAACCATATACTATCGTGATTCCGCCGCCCAATGTCACCGGTGTGCTACACATGGGACACATGCTCAACAACACCATTCAGGACATCCTTGTGAGAAGGGCAAGGATGGAGGGCAAGAACGCATGTTGGGTGCCTGGCACCGACCATGCATCTATCGCCACCGAGGCAAAGGTGGTGAAACGTCTTGCCGAAAAGGGAATAAAGAAGCACGACCTCTCGCGCGACGAGTTTCTCAAGCATGCTTGGGACTGGACGCACGAGCATGGAGGTATAATACTCAAGCAATTGCGCCGACTGGGTGCATCATGCGACTGGGACCGCACTGCCTTCACAATGGACGAGACTCGTTCGAAGAGCGTCATCAAGGTGTTTGTGGATCTCTACAACAAGGGACTCATCTATCGTGGACTGCGTATGGTGAACTGGGACCCGAAGGCTCAGACTGCACTCAGCAACGAGGAGGTAGTGTATAAGGATGAACAGTCGAAACTCTACCATCTGAAATATTATGTGGCACAGGAATGTGACTGCACCGACATTGAGAATGCCGGCGAAGGTAATGTAATCCACAAGGACGAAAAGGGATACTATGCTGTGGTTGCCACAACACGTCCTGAGACTATCATGGGCGATACTGCCATGTGTATCAACCCCAAGGACCCCAAGAACCAATGGCTCAAGGGCAAGAAGGTGATTGTGCCTCTGGTGGGACGCGTAATCCCTGTGATTGAGGACCGATATGTGGATATCGAGTTCGGAACAGGATGTCTGAAGGTTACTCCTGCTCACGACACCAACGACTACATGCTCGGCAAGACACATAATCTCGACACCATCGACATCTTCAATGCCGACGGAACAATCTCGGCGGAGTCGCCACTATATGTGGGTATGGACCGCTTTGACTGCCGTCGTCAGATTGCAAAGGATTTGCAGGAGGCAGGATTGATGGAGCGCGTGGAGGACTATAATAATAAGGTGGGATATTCGGAGCGCAACCCCGATACTGCCATCGAACCACGTCTGTCGCTGCAGTGGTTCCTCAAGATGCAACACTTTGCCGACATCGCCTTGCCACCCGTTGTCAACGGCGAGATGAACTTCTATCCCGCAAAATACAAGGCTACATACAAGAACTGGTTGGAGAACATCCAAGACTGGTGTATCTCGCGCCAACTGTGGTGGGGACACCGTATTCCTGCATACTACTACGGCGAGGAGCAGTTTGTTGTGGCAGAAACAGCCGAGGAGGCAATCGAACTGGCACGCAAGCAGAGCGGCAATGCCGAACTGAAGATTGAAGACCTGCGTCAGGACGACGATGCCCTCGACACATGGTTCTCATCGTGGCTCTGGCCTATCTCACTCTTCGACGGTATCAATAATCCTGGCAATGAGGAGATCAACTACTACTACCCCACCAGCGACCTTGTCACTGCACCCGATATCATCTTCTTCTGGGTGGCACGAATGATTATGGCTGGCGAGGAGTATATGGGCAAGTTCCCGTTTAAGAACGTGTATTTCACCGGTATCGTGCGCGACAAACTGGGCAGGAAGATGTCGAAGAGTTTGGGTAATTCGCCCGACCCCATCGAACTCATCGAGAAATTCGGTGCCGACGGTGTGCGCATGGGTATGATGCTCTCTGCTCCTGCCGGTAATGACATCCTCTTCGATGAGAGTCTGTGTGAGCAGGGTCGCAACTTCAATAACAAGATTTGGAACGCCTTCCGTCTTGTTAAGGGATGGGAGACTGTGGATGTGGAGCAGCCCGAGGCCAACAGGATAGCTGTGGAGTGGTTTGACGCCAAACTGAAGGCTGTGAATGTAGAACTCGACGACCACTTCAAGAAATATCGCATCTCGGATGCTCTTATGACTGTTTATCGCCTCTTCTGGGACGAGTTCTCAAGTTGGTATCTTGAGATGGTGAAGCCCGACTATCAGAAGCCGCTCGACCGCACTACATACGATGCCACTCTGCGCTTCTTCGAGACACTGCTCAAGATGCTCCATCCTTTCATGCCTTTCATCACCGAGGAGCTCTGGCAGAACATCTACGACCGTCAACCGGGCGAGTCTATCATGCGCGACAGTCTTAAGCTTGCCGCTCCCACGGAGGCAGAACTCAGTTTGGTGGCAGACGTGGAGAATCTCAAGCAGGTGGTTAGTGGTGTGCGCACAGTGCGCAACCAGAAGAATATCTCACCGCGCGAGGCATTGCGCCTGCAGGTGGTGGGCACAGCCGTACTCTCTGCCTATGACTCTGTTGTGACCAAGATGGCCAACCTGTCAGCTATTGAGGTAGTGAGCGAGAAGGATTCCACCGCCTCGTCATTCATGGTAGGCACCACCGAGTATGCCGTACCACTTGGTGAGATGATCGACGTAGCTGCCGAGATTGAGAAAGCCGAGGCACAGTTGCAGCACCTCGAAGGTTTCCTTGCCTCTGTACGCAAGAAACTCAGCAACGAGAAATTCGTAGCTCACGCCCCCGAGGCTGTTGTTGCCATGGAGCGCAAGAAGGAGAGCGACTCTCTCGAAAAGATTGCAGCTCTCAGGGAGACCATCGCAGCGCTGAAAGGGGGGAATTAATTTAGAATTAAGAATTAAAAATCTGAGGTAATCCACTAAAAATTATCAATCTGTGGTAATCTGTGGATAAAAAACTCGTTAAAATATAAAAAAATGGCGGAAATATTTGGTTATTCCGCCATTTTTTTATACCTTTGCACCCGCAAAATGGGGTTCCGTAGCTCAGTTGGATTAGAGCAACGCCCTTCTAAGGCGTGGGTCTAGGGTTCGAATCCCTACGGAATCACCAAACGGAATTAATAAATTAGAAACTCACGATGATATTCTTCATCGTGAGTTTTTTTGCAAAAAAATATAACGTAATAGAATATGAACGAGTCATTATATAGTCTGTCATTAATAATATCATTGCCGCTGATGCTTTTCTTCGGCCTGCACATGTTATTTGGCAGGACTCCCGAAAAGAAGGTATTTGCCAATTACTTATTGTCGCGCCGTCTGATGGGTGTTGCCCTGATTATCCTTGCGGCAAATTATTCGGTCCACCTGTTTTATTCTATAAGAACCAAAGACGTCAATGCGACCATATTAATGAACCTGTCAACGTATTTTATATGCTATTGGCTGTTCAGTTCGGCAATGATGACCTTACTCGACAATCGCTACATCACTCGCCGTCGGTTTGGCTATCATATATCAATGTGGCTCATCTTCTTCTCTTTGGCTTGTGCAGTGACATTGTCTCCAGTTTTCAATTCTATCAGAACATTGGGTATCGGGGTTCTTGCCGCATGGCTGGTGATCTACGGATTGTTTCTCTCCGTGCGCCTGCTGCGCACCTATTCGCATGCCATAAAAATGTTCAACGACACTCATTCCGACGACATCGGCTCTTATATCCGATGGCTCTCCATCTTCACCTATTGGGCCATAGGCTATGGAGTGAGTTGCAGTCTGCTCACGTTCTTGCCCGACAAATACATCTTCATCTGGATATTGTCGTCTATACCTTTTTATATATATTTATATTGCAGCTATCAGAATTATATCTTGTTCTATGAGAGAGTGGAGAAGGCACTCATTGAGGAGAATGATGAAGAGATATATGAATCACATTCCAACGCTCAACCCTCTTATCATACAGACATCGAAAAGCGCATCAAGGAATGGGTTGACAACGAGGGATATATCACACAGGGGATTACTTTGAACGAACTGTCGATGCAACTATGCACCAACCGCACATATCTCTCGGAATATATCAACACTACATATCAATCAAACTTCCGCGACTGGATTACCAACATGCGCATTGAATATGCCAAGCGTTTGATGAGACAACATCAAGATTACAAGTTGCAGGATATCTCCGAAGCCTCGGGATTCCTGTCTGTTAGCCATTTCACCCGTACCTTCAAAGCCAAGGAGGGTTGCTCGCCAAGCAGATGGCGCGAGACGTGTTATTGATATGCCCAAACGACAATTTGTCAGATATTCGCCCCCTGATTTTTGACTATTCTACAAAATTATATGCCATTTCTTCAAAATCTGAAGGAATGGCTTTTTTTTATTTTCTACATTGATGATTTTTCGTTAATTTTGCAATGAAAATTAATTATTAACATACATAATATATACGACTATGAGAAAAATGCAATTTTTTAAGACGATGAAAGCTACGCTTATATGCGTGATTTTGTCAACGTTAATCACCACTGCATGCAGTGATGACGACAACGCCACAACAAAGAAAACCCCTACACCAACAACAAACGGAGCTTCAATGATTTCTGACCCAGCTAAACTAGACATGATTTATTCCCTCGTTGACCTTGAGGGCGACAAGGGACGCATCTACGAGATGAACTACACCGTGGATTACAAGCTCGACGATGCCATCAACTTCGGTATTAACGGACAAGCAAAACTAACACAATTTGTTGGAGCCTACTTGATGGATACCCATAAGGGCAAGAGCATGAGTTTGACTTACGACGCCGGATGTAGCGCCTTTGCCGCTCCCGACAAGAGTACGGGTAATTTCCTCATGGGAAGAAACTTCGACTTCAACCACTGGGACAAAGACTCCAACCGCATCGACATCCCTGTGATTGTTGTTCACACCGCTCCCAAGGGCGGCAAGAAATCCGTATCGTTCGTAGATGGTAATTTCGTGCAATACAAGAAAGGATTCTACACTAAAGAAGGTAATGACCTTTCTATGCTGATGGCCTTACCCTATCTCCTACTCGATGGTATCAACGAGGATGGATTCGCAATCAGTGTGTTGAAGCTCGACGGCAAACCGACTCGCCAGACCAAATCGTCACAAAAGACTATTTTCACAACCGTTGCCATGCGTATGCTGCTCGACAGGGCATCCACGGTGAAGGAGGCTACCGCCATGCTCGAAAAATATAATATGTGTATGGATACAGACACTGCCAGCTATCATTTCTTCATGGCTGATGCCACAGGTGACTATGCCATAGTGGAATATACCGGTGAAAATGTTAATATAAATCATCCCGAAAACATGGAAGTCCTAAGAGATAACGACACCTTGCGTTGCGTCACCAATTTCTATGTTTCCCCTACAATGGTCAAGACAGAATTTGGTGGTTATTCCAATCACGGAAGAAAACGTTATAAAGACCTTAGAGATGGGTTACTTAAATATAATTACAACGTGATTCCCTCTCAAGCTCTTGAGCTTTTGAAAATTGTTGCCCAAGGTCCTGAAGGAAGTAAGAGTTCCACCGGCTTCACCCAATGGACTCAGATGTATAACCTCACCAAGCGCCGCCTGACATTGAACTTGACGAGGGAATGGGATAAGACATTTGAATTTGGTATCGAAGAATAACATTAATATTTTTATTGTTCAACATTTGAGGCAAGGAAATCCGTGGCTTTTTCAAAGTCACGGATTTTTTTCCACTGAGTTTTTTGTCCACAGATTATCACAGATTTACACAGATTTTTTAGAATCAATGAATCAAGGGAATATGTACCTTTGATTCGCGACAAACTAACGAACCAACCAACGTACCTATCCCCTATGAACCTTTAGACAGGGCTTACTCCCTATCAATTATTTTCTCTGATACAGCATCGGCAGTTGGTGTTTAATGCCAAAAGCGCATGTAAAGATACAAATAAATTGGTTAATTTTGGGGAGTTCCTTCATGAAAAAACTGAGCCAATGAGCGCAATAAGGCGTTCCTCACTCCCGACCCTACCAAGGAGATGATTGTAACGTTTTTTACTAAACCAATCGGTGAGTCTGTGACACCTTGACACTCTATATATATAAAAAGTCGCGGAACGGGAAATTCGTTTACTATATAGTAATTGAATTTCCGTTTTCAGAAAGTTTATATTAAAAAGAGTGTCAACGTGTCACACATCGAGGATTTTCAAAATTCAACATTCATTTTTCAACGATATGAAAAGAAGAGATTTGGCGAAGAAGTATTTCCCGGAAAAAAGCGACAAGAGCGCCGTCCGGAAGTTGCACAACTGGATTATGAATTGTCCCGACCTTGTGGCTGCGCTGCAAACAATGGGACTGCCGTATGCTTATACCAAAGACTTCACTGTTGGGCAAGTGAGATTGATTATGGAATATCTAGGTGATCCATAATCCTCTGTTCTTATGAGCTTAGGATACCCGATTCTTATGTCATTACGATCGGGTGTTCTTGTGGGATAAGAACAGGGTGTTCTAATGACATTAGAACAGGGTGTTCTAATTGGACAAGAATCGGGTGTTTTAATGGCATTATGTTGCCGTATTCTTATAATACCCGTTTAGAGTACTGTAGAGTGCAATAGAGTGCAACTGTAAAATATTTTTGTTGTACCTTTGCACCGTGAAATAAAAACATTGTCTAACTTTTTAAATTGATTAAAACATGAGTAAAGCTTACTCCGGCAGCGGTTCAGGTTCTGACACCACCGACCCCGGTTCTGACAGCGGTTCAGGCTCTGACAGCTCAGTTCCCGGCGCAGGCGGCGGAATCTACGAGTAATCCCTGCCTCCTCTCTCTTGAATAGTAGAGGGGAGGCCTCCCTAAAGGGAGAAACTATATTTTTTCTACCTCACCCGTCCTCTCCTGCTAGGAGAGGCTCCACCTCTCCCCCGGCCCCCTCTCCTCAGGAGAGGGCTCCAACCGGTAAACCGGATGTTCTGTACTCGCAAACAAGCTCTCGCCCCTGCGGGGTTGCTCGTAGAGTTTAACGCAACAGAGTTGCGAGTGTTTCACGCAATAGAATTGCGAGTGTTTATGCGCCGAGGGCGCGGCTGACGCGTAATAGGCTATACAGTGGGCGGTCTTACATAAAGTAAAGACCCTACAACAATGGGATATCAACCACGTTATCATTCCGCAGGGGCGCCAAAGGCGCTTAGATAATCGCAACTATGTTGCGTGGATAATCACGAGCAACCCCGAAGGGGCGAGAGC
>SAMEA3663103__coassemble_354_pt1 | contig 23347 bp, 10 predicted proteins | sample SAMEA3663103__metabat2_low_PE_014 | metagenome-assembled genome bin SAMEA3663103 (sample SAMEA3663103) | pig gut metagenome | biome: pig gut; feature: pig-associated habitat; material: faeces | place: France | collected 2012 | reverse complement strand
GAGTTGACCATAGGATACTGCTGACCGGGCTGATTGAGCGGTGAAGGACGGAAATCCTCCTTAATCACTTGGTTGTCCATCTTCGGATCGAAGTTCTTGATGGTATAATATACCTTCTTGGGCTTCACATCCTTGTCGAAAGGCAGTGGATAGTTGTTAACGCCAATCCATGAGTCGGCATCGGAGAGGTTCCAGAACGTAACATTCTTCACCACATCCTTATGCTTGCGGAGCACACGGAAGATGTTGGCATACTGAGCCTCGTGGAGAGTCTTGATATACTGCGGCACCTCGCCAGCCTTGCCCAAGCTAAACTGCAACTGTCCGCCCATCTCCTCGTTGGTGCGGAGGTCGAGCTCTGTGATGTGTATCTTGTCAACAATCTTAGAATACTTCTCAATAGCGGCATCGAATTCCTCCATGCTCGGGAAGTAGATGTTGTAGTGACCCTGCATACCGATACCGTCGATGGGTGCGCCCATCTCCTTCATCTTTTTCACCATATTATATATACGGTCGCGCTTGCCTGGCTTGCAGGCATTATAATCGTTGTAGAAAAGTTCGACATTAGGGTCAGCCTCGCGTGCAAACTGGAACACCTTTACGATAAACTCCTCGCCGCATAGGTCCATCATCTTGGTCTTGCGGTAAGGACTTGGGGCCTCTTTCATCCACGGCATCTTGCGTCCGTCATCATCAGAGATAGCCTCATTGAGCACATCCCATGCATAGACAATATCCTTGTAGCGGTTGACCACCGTATGTATATGGTCGCGCAGGCGCTCATAGAACACTGCCTTGGTGACCGGCTTTCCCTTCTTGTCGGTGAACATCCAGTTGGCAAACTGGCTATGCCATGCCAAGCAGTGTCCGCGCATCTTCACGCCATTGGCACGACACCAGTTGGCTATACTGTCGGCACCTGCGAAATTCCACACGCCCTCCTTGGGATGTATCTCGCCAGGTTTCATCGCATTCTCGGCAGTAACGCTATTGAAGTTCTTTTTCACCACAGCCATCTGCTCGTCAGATGCCACATTGCGGATATTAAGGGCCACACCAACGGTGAAATAGTCCTTGTAAGTGTCCTTGTAACCCGTAGGGTCTTCAACTCTTTGCATCTGTCGCGGTTGGGCAGACACGCCAATGAATGTACATATAAGGTACAAACAGAAAAGTAATAAACGTTTTTTCATTTAATTAAATATTAATATGGTATAAGTTATCGACTGCAAAGTTACGACAAAACCTCCAATATCATCATTAAATTTGTATCAAATACTTTCCTATTTGTACCATAAACCGTCGCAATAACTTAATAAAAACAAAAAAAGCCCGTATAGCCGATAAAACACAACTATACAGACTTTTTATCATAATATACACCTATTTCAATGCGAATTATTTTCTATACAATTTCTTTCCAGTTGAAAAGAAATATTATAAAGCAGTAAGAGCCGCGTCTCACGACGCAGCTCTTACCTAAAGATAATAATCTTTACTAAGTATTAATAAAAACCTAACTGTTTACTTAACTAATCAAAAATAATATGCCCAGAAAGTATTAGGATACAGCGACCTTACTTGTGCTTTCTCCCCGTTTCTCACCAACTTTACCACATTCTGAAAATCACGGCGCAAATCGCTGTCAATTGAATATCCTTCCAACACTTTTGGCGTATTGACAGATATCAACAGAAGTGCTTCCTGATAATAACGAGGAATATGCTCTCCATGGGCATATTGTGTTTCTGCAATCAACCTGAATGCGAGATAAAAGTCCTTGCAGTTTTTCTCTGCCAGCATACCACAGAGCACCATATCCGCATATTTTCGATTATGAGGATGAAGGTTGAACATTTCCGAAGCAACAACCATAAGGTCCAAAGATTCGAATTGCCCGCCCTTTGTCTCTAATGCCGGTTTTACATTCTTTATCGCCTCCAGTTGTGGTTTTCTCTCGTCAACCCAATGCTTCATCACAGTGGAATGGCTCAATATATCCATATATTTCTTTGCCAATGCATAGTTTTTGGCGTCCAGATTCGTTTCAACCAATCGTCGGAGCACGGTGAAAGAAACTCCGAATTCCGACTGTAGCTGTTGTTGGAATGTGTTATGAATCACTTCATTTGACATACCAAGCGAACGAAACAACATTGCATTATAGTTGCGGCACATCGGTTCCTCACGATCTTTAAACCAAAAATCATTAGTGCTTGTGACATTAAATTGGAACATACTCTCTGCCAACATTCCTTTTTCCAAGAGTGCCAGCAAGGCATAACGTCGGCAAAAACTATTCTCCTGCGCCTTGTCGGGAGTGGCAACATCAAGAAGAGCATCCCACTGGCGAGCATCTGCCAAATGCTCCATCTCCCAGATTTGATCATACTCACGGCAACTGGCATCTTTATAACAAAGGTTATATACCGAGAATCCCGATATTACAATCGAGGCAGCTATCTCGACAACAACATTTGCAATATACGAGGAGAGGTGAATCAGCTTACGCTTCAATATAGTAATGACATATACAACAACAGCAATCACCACAGATAGAATAATCCATGTAAGAGTGCGTGTGAGGGTATAGTCCCAGTACTGCCCCTCAACGAAGAAAGGCACAGGCAATGCCGCAAGCCAAAGAAGATGCGACGGATTGTCGAAAAGACGTATCACGATAACCATTGCGCATAGCATAATCACTACGGCAAACAATGCCTGCAACGCTGCCCCCACCGCTGGGTAATAAAAGAACTGCAGAAAGAACGCGCCTGCATACTTCAAAATGCCGTCAGGCAGTTCTGTTGCCAGTGACAACACGTCAGGTAATGTGGAGAAAAAGCTAAAACCCTCAAGCCACATCAAGCTGTGGCGGTAGCAAAAGTACCACATACACCACAATGCCACGAACATCGTCACGGCATAAAGGCTGACATGCACATATAAGGGCAACTTGAAGTTTTTCATCTTTTTATTATTTTATCTTCACATTTATACAACTCAACTGTGTTATCAGGCATCTCCACCTTGCCGTCAATAAACTCGGGTATGTTATATGACTTCAGTCGCAGAGTATTCTGACGAGGATCCTTTTGGGGCAGAAGGAACGGTTTGAGTGATTTGCCGTTCTTGTCGAACCCTGCTATGAACAGACGGGTATATCTACCGTCAAGCCTGCGACTGGAGAACAATACCCACCTACTGTTCTTCGACCATGAATGATAACTTTCGGTATTGTCCTTGTCGTTCCATATTGAGACATTAACAGGTTCACCATTGCTGAGAAGCATCATCCTGAGGTCAGCCTCATTATGCCAGATGGGGAAAGTGGCAAAGTCGGCAAGTGTATAAAGCAAGTATTTGCCGTCGGGAGAAATCCGCGGAAACGAGGCACTGCCTCCCTGCGTCTTGGCGTTATATACAGTGTCGATAGTCTGTCCCAACTTACCACTATTAGCATCAAAGTCAACGCGCAATATGCTATAATGCAGATTTTTGCGTTCATCGGGCATTTTCTTGCTTTCGGCCGAACAGAAATAGAGCCACTTGCCGTCGGGCGAGAATGCGGGGAAAGTCTCCATATGGTCTTCGCCGCTGAAACGAGGATCTGTTATCACCTTATTCTCTTTAGTATCATACACCACGAGGTCGGAACTATAGTCGAAGACCTCAAGTACCTGCCGTCCCTCTCCGAAGAAGACCTGATGTGTGTCATTAGAAGAAAAAGCGATGTAACGACCTTTGGGATGCCATGCCGGATAAACGACTTTTGCCTCGGGTTTCACCTTTCTTGTCTTTCCGTTCTCTAAGAAAATCGTACCTCCATTTCCTCCACGGGCATGAAACATCATGTTCTTTGCAGAACGGTTGTTGAAATGGTGACAATTCACGCACGCACTCTTTGTCGTATTGTTGCTCACAATCTCCAGCTCTTCGAATGATGATATTTCCCTTTGATAAATACCCATGTATCGCCACGACTCATATCCTGGTTCAATCAAGCGATAGGCTATCCAAGGGTCTATTTCATCCTTAGACACATTAATTGCAAATGGTTTGTATTTGATGCCATCGGGATTGTCATCATTCCACACCGACACTTCAACATCAATTTGCTTGCCGGCAGCCAGAGCCGTTATTTTATGCCATTCATCTGCGGGGATATCCACCACACCCTCGCTGCCGCAGACAGTGGTCTGTTCCTTTCCGCCAACGCTTAACACTGCTTGAATATGCTCTGCTCCCTCAATCATGAAATTCAACGGCGCTATATTCACAGGGATGGTAACCCCGATATAGTCGGGAAATATCCGGGGTTGCGCATCGGCTGCCTGGGCTGCCCTTTTTATCCTTGAGCAGCCCGACAGCAATATGCATACCATCGCCAATACCGTCATCAATCTTGTTAAATTATATCTCATAAACATCTTTTTCATGATTTCGGTTGCAAAGATAATAAAAATTCATCTATCCACCAAGCGTTTTACGTCTTTTATTATAAATTAGTGCTTCACCACTTTCTTTCCATTAACGATGTAAAAACCGGCAGGAAGTGAAGAGAAGTCTGTTGCATCTGAGATGCGACGTCCCGACAGGTCGAATATACCCTTCTTCACCATTGAATTATCAGCCTTCACATCCTCAATACCAGTGACTACGCCACCGAATCCACGCACAAAACCAGCATAGGCATGCTTGCGATAGTAGTTGATGTCCCATATACCCACAGGAGTATTGGCACGCCAACCGCTGTATTCGGGTGAATCAGTAGGACACCAATGACAGATTCCCCACTGCTGCTCGGCAGGAATGATGGTAAGATACTGTTTAACTATCCATTCATAATAGTCGGCCATGCGCTGGTGCATCTCCTCAGTCATATTGGCAGTGCTTACGCTATTGCCGTTCTTGTCGTCCATACCCATGTCGAATTCCGACACACGGCAAAGCTTGCCACTCTGTGCCATCAGTTTAAACATCTGGGTGATATACTTCTTGCGGTTGTTCAGCTCGTTGTCACTCATACTGCACGAGAGGTGCATCTGCGTACCGATACCGTCAATCTTAGTGACTCCGTCAGCCTCCCATTTCTTAATCCAGTTGATGAGCGACCTGAGTTTCTTGTTATTGTCCCAGAAGCTTTCAAGGTTGTAGTCGTTGATAAAGAGCTTAATATCTTCAGGACCATACTTACGGGCAAGTCTCACCGCCTGACGCACATATTCAAGGTCGCCCATGTAGTCCTGCCAATAGAAGGCATCGCCACCCACGTCCCATGTACCATTGGGGTTGTATCCTTCTGAATGTTGCAGGGTATAGTTACCCTCGCCGTCGTTGCCTCCGCCCGAGATAGCCTCGTTGACAACATCCCATGCCTTAACCTTACCGCCGCAGGCCTTCATCATGCCACTTATCCACTTGTCCATGGCATATACCAGTGTGTCATGGCGTTCCTCCTGTGAAAGTGGAATACTCGACGGCACATAAACGTAAGACAAATGTTCGCAGATAGCAGGCGTCTCAACACCGCCACGATTGGTCTTTATCTTGAATGAAGATACGTCAGTACCCTCAAGGTCACCATTCTTTATCTTCTCCGTACCATTGATTTTCAGACTCATATTATCAAAATAATAGTTGTTGGCATCAGTCAGCTCGCTCAGATTAAAGGCGATACTCTTTCCAGCTTTACTGAATGTACCTGACACCTTGATTGTCTTCCACTCTGTAGTGAAAGGAATATTGCCGAGAGCCTCATAGTGGACATAATTAGAGGGATCGTTGTGAATCTGTGTGGATGCCGTGGCAGCCTTGTCGGCACGCACATCAGCAGTGAACTCATACTTGGCGCCTGCGCTAAAGCTACCTGGCACCAACCAGAACTGGTTGTCCCATGACTCATCGACACGCTCGGTGGCCTCCACCTTTAGGCAGCGGCGATCTTCCTCGATGGTCTTTCCCAACTTTGTTTCCTCAAACTTAATGTCGCGTATATATATGTCTCCCACATAATCACCACACTGCAACATATAGAAGTTGCTGGCGTATGAAGCCTTGTAGTCGCGGGTTACGGTCTTCCATTCTGTATCAAATGCCACATCGCCACCAGGACCTCCTGCCCAGTCGCCCAACTTAGTGTGGAGCTTACCGGCCTTTGAGCCCTTCACGGTCATACTCATGCGATATGTCTTACCTTTCTCCATCAAGATATCCGTGCAAGCCAAGAACTGCACATCCCATGAATTGGTGTTCTTCTTTGTGCAGTTTACTTTAAGTCCGTCGGTAGAGCTGTACGACAATTTATATCCATAAGTACTCTCGTCGCTCTTCCACCCTACACTCTGGTTTGTGCGGAAATCTTTGTTATATACAGGCACATATATGCTCACATCACCGTCTTCAAGGTCGGGGGCCGGTTTGTCCTGCAAGAGTTTGAGCAGCCATCCCTTGGGTTGCTGCGAGTGCCATGCAAGCGTGTGTCCATAAACTTCAAGTCCGGCGTTAGTGGCAGTATTGACAAATTTGGTGACTTTGCTGAAGTTCATGTTTCCGTTGCCATCCACGCAGCTTGACATCTTCATGGCATTGCCTGCCACGGTCTCGTTGGCATTCCTGTTGATGCAATCGCGCACCAACGACTTGTTGAGATAGTCATCGACAATGATAGCAAGTCCCATACGGAAATTAGGATACTTGTCTCGGTCGATATAGTCCTTCAGGTCGGCATAGTCGTCAAGATAACGATAGTTGGTGTCATTAGGCTTTCCCTTCTCAAAATTCTGTTGGGCCATACAGGGCAACGACATACCAAGACAAAGGATTAATGCGTTTAATTTTCTCATAATCAGTTAGTATTTTGGCAGATAAAAATTAAAAGAGTTAATGTGGTAATAACTAAACAACAGCTGCCACAATCCTGAAAAAGATGCAGCCGCTGTCGTTTAGTTTATATATAGGCCACAACACCTATATATTAGGGATGATTACTCAACAACAAACTTCTGACCGTTCTTAACAACGATACCCTTGAAGTTGTTAGTTACGCGCTGACCATTGAGGTTGTAAATATTACCAGAAGCAGCATTGCCGTTAACTACGCTGTTGATGCCTGTCTCAGGATTCTCAGGATCTGTACCGAACTGATAAGCTACATTTTCATTTACGCCACGCTCCTTAACCCAAAGGTTCTCTGTGGTTTCAGTAGCGATGAGGTTCTCGGTCTTGTCGCCTGTCATGAAGATGATATTCTTGAAATAGTACTTGTTAGCCTCTCTCATGTTTGACAAGTTGAATGTCCAAGAATCCTGGTTGCCATTTGTCTCTGATGGGATAGCGATAGTACCCTCATAAGTCTGCCATTCTGTAGTGAAATCCAAGTTGCCGATACCTTTCCAGTGGAGGTAGCCACCAGCGCCATTAGAGTTCTGAGAACCAACGGTAGCAGCAGCGTCAGCCTTATATTCGAACTTGAGGTAAACTTCCTCGCCTACTGCAAGAGCACGGTTACCAATAATGAAGAACTGGTTGTCCCATGGCTGACCATTATACAGAGCCTTTTCATCATCTGTAGGATTCTCAGGATCAGCAAGCAAGCCAGCAGCCTTAGCCTCGTCGATAGACATATTGCGCTCACCAGCGTTTACGACTACCTCAGTAGCATTTACGCAATCCTCGGGGTTAAGCGGCTCCTTAACGATGTCGCCTTCAACCTGCTCGAAATAAATTTGGTTACCAACATTGTCAACATAGATAGTCCATACACCAGCTGCAGGCAGCTTAATCTTGGCATTTGTACCCTCTGTATAGTCAACCCATGTATCAGCCTTTGCATTACACTTGATTGTATTGGCCTTGAATGCCTTAGAGTTACCGCGAACAGTAGAGATCATTACCTCATTAACCCATGAGTCTTTGTCACCCTTCTTACCAACTGTAATAACGTATGCCTCGTCATCCTCGCTATAAGTTAATGCCTCAGCTGTGTCGAAGTCATATTCTACCATACCAGAGGTGGTGTTGGCAGCTGTAATGAAGAGACCCTCTTCAAGAACCATTGATTTCCATGAAAGGTCATCGAAATAGAAGTCAACAGCATCCTTTACATCAGGATTGAGGTTGAATGCAATTGACCAACCATTTGCCATATTAGAATCGATTGTGAGAGTTCCGTCAAACTCCTGCCATTCTGTTGTGAAGTTAACGTCGCCAATAGCCTGCCAGTGCTTGTAGTTAGATGGAGTCTGATTGTGAATCTGAGTTTGGGTCTTACATGGCACAGAAGCCTTATAACGGAAGTGGATCTTCAACTCAGTACCTTCCTTCCAACTCTGAGGAGACTGAATCCAGAACTGGTTGTCCCATGCAGATGCATCTCCTTCAGTATCAGCTACAGCACCACGAACGATAAATGCGTGATTGCCGTCTGCTTCCTCGATGATTTCAGCTGGGAATGGGTCAGAACCTTCTTTACCATCGTCGTGCATATTCACGTTTGTACCCTTCTGCTTGCTCCATGCGCAAATCTTGAAGTTATTTTCCAAATCGTCGAATTTCACATCAGCAAGTCCGAGTTCAGCCCAAGATTTCTCGGCATCACCATTAGTAAGCTCTTCTTTCCACTCTACAGGACGCTCTTCCTTGCCTTCGTGGGTAATCTTCAGGTATGCGATGTCAAAGCTACCAACATAGCCGCCACACTGCATGAGCAACTCGCCATTGGCTTCTGTACATTCATAATCAAAAGTACCTTCAACCCACTCGGTAGTGATAGGGAACTGTCCATAAGGTGTCTGACCAAGGCCAAGCAATGATATATTCTCATTTTTAGAACCCTTAACCTTGTAGTGGAGAGTGTAAACAACGCCTACTTCAGGAGTAAAGCCACCGATAGGGTGGAACTGGCAGTCCCATGTAGGATCTGTTGCCTCCTCACTTTGGAAGTGAAGACAACCGTCCTGAATAGAGAGACGAGCCTTTGCGGATTCACTGGCTCCCCATCCAAAGAATTTGAACTCAGAGATGTCGGTGTACTTAGAGAAATCAACCTCTGCATCGACAAACTCTTTCGCATTTGCACTCAAGAAGCATGTCAAGAGAGCAAATAATGTAAATAGTTTTCTCATAATAAAATTGAATTAAGTTAATAAATAAAGATATAAATAATGTAATTATTTCCCACTTAATGCATCACAGAATGCCTTATATGTGGCAGTGCGAACCCAGTCCTTACTCTTACTGTCGATAGACCATAAACCAACGGGGTCGGATGTGTCAACCATATTCCCCTTGCAGAGTCCAGCCTGCTTGTCGCTTGGCACCTTGCTCATATAGCTCTTGATGACATAGGCATAGTAATCAGCCAATCGTTGTCTCTGCTCTTCAGTGATGTCCTTAGCAGCAACATTAGTGCCTGTTGCATCCTTATAAGTTATGTCGAAGTTGGACAGACGGATAAGTTTTCCGGCTGACACAAGATTATCAAGAAGTCTGTCGAAATCCGCCTTGTTTTCCGCCTGCTTTGCCTCGTCCTCGCTATAAGAGAGACTCAGCTTGGCATTGATGCCGTCAATCTTGGCTCCATTTGTCTCCCATACAGAAATCCAGTACTTAAGACTCTCAAATTTCTTTTGGTTATCCAGACCTACCTCACTGATAAAGAACTTCAAATCAGCAGGATTACCCTCGTAATTCTGATATGCGGTGATAGCAGCCTTCGATACCACGGGGGCATAATTCTCACTGCCAAAGACATCCTGCCAGAAAATTATCTCGTCAGAGTGCTTAAGGTCAAGCATACCATTCTCCAATTCAGCCTTGGAATCAATAGCCTCGTCGATAAGGTCGAATGACTTGATACGACCGGCATTAATCTTCATCAGACCATTACACCATGTATTAATGGCATAATTGAGAGTGTCATTCAATTCCTGGGCTGTCTGTGGGCGATGATCATCGGGATAATAACCAACCTGCACCTTTTGAATATATAGAGGTGTGGTACGAGTGTTCTCAATTCTCAAGTAGCCCTCAGTCTCACCCTCTGCACTTTGAGCCTCAACAATAACCTTTTGCCATTTTCCGGCTTTGACAGCCCATTTTCCATCAGAAGTACCATCTACCTTATTGCCAGAGAAATAAACATTAAACGAACCGTCAATGTCAGCCTTAACCCAAAATGTGGTGGTATATTTTGCGGCAGGGTTAACCTCAAATCCCTCAATGATGCGCACCTTGGCGTTAGGCTTTTTCTGTGTACCAATCATAAGAGTGTTCTGACCATCGTAATAAGCAATAGAGGCCTCTCCACTCTCTACAGTACCCTCGAAGGTTGTCATCGTGTTGTAGTCAACAGTCTTGCCTTCCACGAAATCCACAGGAATCTCAATAGGAGCCGTAAGAGTCTTCAGCCACTCGTCGGCCTGGTTGGCATTGGCAGCAATAGGACTTCCGAAGACATCGCCGCCAATTTCCTCAACATGGTCGAGAAGGTCTTTCATGTCAATGAAGTTCATCACACCCTTTGCATTGACGATAGTACCCGACATCAGTGATGTACCGAATGCCAAGTTGTCGAAGTTGGTCATGGCAGCAGCATGGGCCAGTGCCTGCTTGTTGTAATCAGCCACCTTTAGGGTGACACCAAGAGACATGTTAGGATTCTTGCTCCTGTCAATGTATGACTTGACCGGTGCATATTCCTTGTATGGCTCTGTTATGGTTGGATCCGGCTCTGCTGTGAAATCGTCAATCACATTGTAGTCGGCACAGGAAACGGCAAACACTCCTGCCGCCAACATCAAGAGACCATTTATAATGTTCTTTTTCATAATCATTGCCTCCTAATTAATTATTTAACGTATTTGGGAGAGAAGAACTCTCTTTTGTTTGACTCGCGTGTCTGCACAACAAGTGTGTCGGTTGTCGATACCTGGATATCCTTACCGGCAAAGTTAACATTGTAAGACAGGCGGAGTATGTCGCGCTGAACGGGCTGTCCGTTGTTGCTACCCCACTGATAGTCCTTGTATTCTGCCCTCTCGGTGCCTTTCTCAATAAACTCACCTTCTCCAGACACAGTCACACCTTCATCATCGGTGGATATTGTGCACTTGTCACCGTCGAATGTGAGGAGGAGATTACATGGCACCGAAGCTCCCGATGTCTTGAACGAAACGGGGAAGATAGCCTGCTTCATGTTCTTTGTTGTAATACCGCACACCTCATCGTTCTGGTTAACGGGGTTCTCCTTGTAATGCTCCAGGTCGGAGTTCACAAGCGAGAAATCCTTGCGCACAACAGTTTTGGTAACACCCTTCTCTGTCACATTGTCAACACCACGACGGATGTATTTTGCATCCCATGGATTCTTGTACTTCACGCAGTAGAGCACATAGTCCTTGGCAAGCACATCCCATTCAATTATGTTCTGGCGAGCCGGGGTCAGACCCTCACGCGGTTTTCCGGTAAGGATATGGTCGATACCCTTCACGTTTGTCATCAGCAATGGAATGACGTATGTATTTTCAATTGCCTTAGGATCGTTGAAGAAAGCATCAGTAAACTGCACTTCGATATATCCTCTTTGGTCACCATTGTAAGGAATGGTATTGCCTACGAGATTATAGTATTCCTTGGGCAAGGGAAGAACAGGCTCTGAGGGGTTTCCACCGGCATCCACAAACCAGAGATTATCACAAAGAGTCTCATCAATAACCACATCAGCCACAGCGTCACGTCCTTTGTATGCGCCACCCATTGTAGCCCAAATTTGGCATTTGTGCGCATTGTCGAGGGTGTTGTTATAGATATCGTTGCCTAATATGAGCGTGCGCACAGGGAACTGATATGCGAAGTAGGCTGTTGTACCACCTTCATAGTCAGGGAACTCACTCTCTGAATTGTAGCAAGACGCGAATGTAAGAGAGAACATTCCCAAAGTTACACCGTATATATATTTCTTCAGTTTCATAATAATATGTATTTAAACGATTTATCGCCAACCTTTATTTTGTTTTAGATTGCCAACCTTTGTTTTGTTTGAGATTGCTCCATTTCAGGACCTCACCCTTTGGAATCGGGCCATACCACTGATAAGAGCTGTCGTACTTGCGTTCCTCCACGTCAATTCTTGTGTATGTGAGTACGCCGTCTTCATCGCGGTCAACCCGCATACCCTGAACAGTTTCGTTAAGAGGCATCTGCCAGCGACGCATATCCCAGAAGCGCTTGTTCTCGAAGCAAAGTTCAATACGACGCTCATTTCGGATAAGCTCAGTCATCTTAGCCTGGTCGGCCGCACACTCTTCAAGATATGAGTCGCCATCAGGAAGAGGAAGTCCATATTCGTCGGTTCCGAGTTTTGCACGTTCACGTATTGCCTTTATCACATCATAGGCAGTGAAACCTATGCCTTTAGGATCAGCTTTGGGTCCCCAAGCATCATTGGCTGCCTCAGCATAAGCAAGGAAGATTTCCGTGTAACGGATACGAGGATAGATGTGCTGTTGCTCAACGAGAGAGCTTCCCAATGGGTTCACATCGTCACGCAGAAGTTTTTTCAGATAATAACCCGTACGTGTTGATGTATTGCCATAGTTGATATTGTCAAGCGACTCATCCTTTTCATTTGGATATGTACCTGTTATGATGACAGTCTTTCTGAATGTAGTGCCATTGTACAAGATATTGTCATCAAGACGCAGGTCACGGTTAGCGTATGGATTGTTATGATCATAACCTGACTTCGGATCTGTTATAGGTCTTCCATTACGCATTGGGAATGCGTCAACAAGGTTCTGCGATGGGTTAACACGTCCATTGCCATAGAGTGTCGGAGGGAAGTTTTCCCTTTCCTGACTTGCATCCTTGCTTCGGTCAGCACGCCACAATATCTCGGGCATTTCAGATGCGCTGGGCTCTAGTTTTGCCTTGAGCTTATACCAAATATTACCTGTAGCGTCAAATCCGTCCATTCCGCCGATACGCTTGAGGACGTTGGCACAAAGCACTGCTGCCTCTTCGGAAGTCACACCGCTCTGGTCGCGGAATGCGGGACTTGCAGCGAGCAGAGCCACCTGAGCCTTGATAGCCTCGGCAATCTTTCCTGACATAAGGCCACGTGACCTGGTACCGAACACGAGGTTGTAACCAGTAATCTCAGCGCCCAACTCCTTATATTTTGCGGGGATGTCATCATACGCCACATCCACATAGTCCATAGGGAGATATTTCATTGCACTGTCGCAGTCGGCGAAGCATAGTTTCACACAGTCTGAGAAGAGAGCACGCGGCTGGTTGAAGTCAGAGCTACCATCCTCAGGTGTGGTCAACAAAGGCACGCCATAAAGAATGTTATCATCGGCATAACCTCCATGAGCCTGAAGCAGATAGTAATAGAGGAGCGCACGGAGTCCGTAAGCCTCACCCTTCTGTCGGTCGATGAACATCTGCTGTTTTGAAACGGCACTTGGAGCCCACTTCACCTTGTCAACAATAGTGAGGAACTTATTAAGATACTGGATACCATCCTTACATTTATCCCACTGAGACATCGGGTTGTTGTCAGCTGCCCATGTACCCGTCGCCATATTCAGGAAATTGCTGTTTGTATTGTTGGTCACAGCATCATCAGTAGCAACGTCAGTCTCAGTACTGGTACTATAAGGAAGACGGCTATAGCCGTACATCAGCAAACCAGCTGCATACTTTGACTCCTCGTACATGGCATCCTCCTGACGGTTGTTCTCGTCAGCAGGCTCGAACATGTCCTGGCATGAACACGTAATGAGGAGCGCCATCAAATACAATATAATATTCTTTGTCTTCATTTTATATTCCATTTTAAATTTTAGAGAGTTACCTTAACACCGAGGTTGTAGAAACGTGTCTGAGGAGCATAGCCCACGCTTGTTTCAAATATCTTGCGATGCTTTGAAATAGTGAGCAGGTCGTTTCCACTCAGATAAATCGAGAGGGCCTTTACATACTTGCTCTTAAGAACTTCCTGTGGGAAATCGTATGTAATCTGCAACTTGCGCAGGTTGAAGCGGTCGGTGCTGATGAGCCAGAATGTAGATGCTGCGGCATTGTTGGCCGAACTGAGTGTGGTCAGACGAGGATGTGTGGCTACATCAGCCGTCTCAGGAGTCCAACGTCCACGAGCATTCACTGAATATTTGTTTTCACCACTCATATAATAGTAGCTGCCATTGTTCACTGTCTTACCGCCAAACTGTCCGTTGCCAAGCATGAAGAGGGTAAAGTTCTTGTATTTGAGCGTAAGATTAAAGCCAAGATGAAGCGGAGAACTCCATGTTCCGAGGTCAACAAGGTCGTTAGTGTCAAGGACACGGTCACCATTCACATCCTCATACTTCAAGTCACCAGGCTGGATGGTACCACCAATCTTCGGAGTGGGCAGGTCACTCTTCAGTGTGAGTTTGCCTGTCTCCTCGTTCTTGTCGAAGTCGTCGTAGGTATAGAATCCCAAGCAGTTATAACCGCGGATGGCATCGATAGCATGTCCCTCAACGCGGAGGTTGTCCCATTCAACGATCTCGTCATACTTCTTGTACTTGGTCTTGACATACGAGCCTACTACTCCCAAGGTGGCATGTACCTTACCCAGTTGCTTTTGTGCTGTGACACTAAAGTCAATACCCTTGCGGTTCTGGATGTTGTTATTGATGGCTGGCTTGAACGAGCTGCCGTTGATACCACCTGAAAGGTGTGACGGGAACATCGATGGGTTCTGGATGATGAAGCCGTCCATGTCTGAGTTAAAGAATGTGAGGTCAGCGGAAATCAGCCTGTTGAAGAACGAGCCACGCAGACTTACCGAGTACTCTTTGCGATGTATGAAGTCGAGGGCGGGGTTGCTACCTATTGTAGAATAGGTGATGTCAGAATGATTTCCCTCATTCCAAGAGAAGCCACCTCCACTAGTCTTCCACTGGGCTTCGTAGAGATAATAGTATTGGTCACCCATATATACGTCGATATCTTCATTCAGGTCGCTGTATGATGCGCTGAGCATGAGGTCGTCAACGAAGCTGTCCTTCATGAAACTCTCCTTGGCTATATTCCAACCCAATGTGAACGACGGTGAGATAGCGTCGCGGTTGCCTTCTGCAAGACGTGATGAATGAACACCAGCCAAAGCCACCTCGGCAAAGTAACGGCCCATATAGTCGTAACTTCCAAGAAGTCCCAAGTTACAATTGGTATAGCGGTGATATGTACCACTTGATGTAGTTGTGTACATATTTCCGAGCAACATACCTGTTACGTGGTGCTTGCCAGCGAAGGTGTGGTCATAGTCGAAATGTCCGTTCCAACTGATGGTCTGGCGATATTTGGAGTTAGACATCACCATGTGACCGCTCACAATCTCGTCGTTCTGCTGGGTAAGACCTACAATAACGTCGTTTGAGTTATAGTTACTCCATGTAGGAATGAACACAGCATACTTGTTGTCGTAGGAAAGGTCATAGCTTGCGGCATAGTCAATTGCAAACTGAGTCTTGAAGGACAGTCCCTTGACAAACTTGTTCAGGTCGTAAATCAGACCAGCGTCAAACTGGAACTGACGGCTCACACTATTTGTCTTACCGCCGAAATAGCAGTCGGCAATGGCATTTGTCTGATTGGCCTTTGTACCACCGGGGAAGTACTTTCCGTCAAGTAGGTTAAGCGACTTGCCCAGAATAGCGAGAGCATTCGATGCGTATGGATCAACCATATCAATCGGAATCAGCGGTGCCGCATTCTCGGGGAAATTGGGACGCATGCTTGAAGCCTCGCCCCAGAAGTTACCCTTGTTCTTATGGTTGTTATAGAACGTGGCACTTGCATTGGCAAAGCACTTAATCAGCTTATTGAGGGTAAGGTCAACATTACCACGCACACTAAAGCGGTCGGTGTAGTTGTCCTTGGCATTACCAAAGTTCAGGAGATCCTCACTTCGGTAGTAGTTGATGTTTGTATAGAAGTGTGCACGCTGGCCACCACCCTGAATTTCGGCAGTAACATCAGAGCGGTTATACACCTTGCGGATATACTCGTCGGAATAGTAGTTAACGTTGGGATAACGATAAGGATTCAATCCCGAAGCGTGATTATAGATATCCTGCTGAGAATATCTCGGAGTAAGACCGTCGTTTGCACGAGCTTCATTATACAAGGTCATGTACTCAGCCGAACCGAGATATTCAGGAAACTCTTTTGCCACATGAAAACCGGTGTTGGCGTTCACCTGCACTTGCAGACCGTCAACAGTTCCACGTTTGGTGGTTATGAGAATAGCGCCCTTGGCAGCCTTCGGACCATAGAGCACCACGGCCTGTGCACCCTTGAGGAAGGTGACCTGCTTAATTTCAGAAGGAAGCACATTGTTTGACGGACGTTTAACACCGTCGATGATAACGAGCGGCATATTTGAGTTGTCGTTATTGTCAAGCTTTTCGGTGTCCATGCCCCAAAGGTTGTTGCCGTTCCAACCGCCTACAAGCGCATACAGGTCATCAAGACTGCCCGTTGTATAGTCCTTCTTCTGCAGCTCTTCCATGTCAACGTATGAAACACCTCCGAGAAGCTTGTCGGCATCCATGTCACGGAATGCGACATGAACTTTCTTTTTTGCCTCGACAGAGTCAGCGCCATTAGTGGTCTGGGCATTGGCCGCCAATGGTGAAGCTGCCATCATGGCAAGGAGGAATATGTTTTTATTTATTCTTTTCATAAGATTAATCTATTATCTATTATAATTGGCATTGTCATCACCATCCAGGATTCTGTGGGAATCCCTCATACAGATACGTATCCTTGTCAGGAAGCGGGAACCAGTAATGCTTTGCGTCAAAATCACGGGTAATCAGCTCCTTCTTGTGGAAATTACCGATTTTCGCATCCTTCGGGTCATGGGTCTTAAACCAGGAATCCTTCTCCAAACGTTCAAACTCGTGAGAATATTTCACTGTGTAAGGAGGTTCGGTAAGGAGAAGCCAACGCTGGAGGTCGCACCAACGGAAGCCCTCGAACGAAAGTTCCACGGCACGCTCACGACGTACCTCGTCGATAAAGTGCTCCCTTGTGTCCATAAGGTTTGCCTGCACGTGTTCCATAGGGAAATCAGCTGAGTTCACACGGTCGCGGAGAGCGTTGATAGCATCCACTGCTGACAGAGAACAATATTCTGTCCTGGACTTAAGTGCGCCTACGCTTTTTGCTGTGGCAGCCACTGCCTCGGCATACATCAAATAGATGTCGGCAAGTCGCATATAGGGAAGATAACCCTGCAGGGCATGATCCCATTCATACCACTGGTCACCCTCATTACACTGGTGAGGCACGAGTTTCTGGATGAAATAGCCAGTGCTACTTCCATTATCAACCGAACGCATTGCACCGTCGGTATAAAGCTGGCAATATTCAAGCTTCTTCTGGTCGGCATTCAAAGGCTCGGTATTGATTACATAGTGGAAACCATCGAACACGATGTCGTGATAGAATCGTGGGTCGCGATCCTTATAAGGATGCTCGGGATCCCAACCTGACTCGGGGTTCAGCACATATTCACCATTCCTTACAAGATAGATAGGCTGTCCGTTAGCCATACCATACTGGTCGATTACATTGGCTGTCGGATGGTGAATGATATTGTCATGATCTACAAGACCTGCAACCTTAGGACCGAATGTCTTGTCACAGTTCCAGTTAAAACTGTTTGCTCCGGGATATGCGCCACGGAAGATGGCCTCACATGTACCAGGCATCAGCCAACTCTGTTTGTGTGTATAGAAGATATCGGAGTAGTTGGTTTCGGAATTCTCGTCACGCTCGTGGTCGTAGATATTCGAATACTTGTATTCAGCGAGCTTATATCTCACAGTTCCTTTCTTAACCATCTCAAGAGCCTTGCCAAGAGCCTCTACCGCCAACTTGCAATACTTCTCGTCATAGTCGTAGGTCTTGCCATTCGAACTTGCGCCCAAAAGCTCAGCCACACCACCATTCTTAGTCTTCTCAAACTCCTTCATCAACGGAGAGCCAGCCCAAAGATAACACTTGCCAAGATAGCAGAGAGCCATGAACTTGTTGATACGCAGGTCGTTCTTTCCTGATGTCTGCATACCGGCGAGTGTCTCGTCCCAGTCAAGAGGAAGCAGGTCGTAAGCCTTCTCAAAGTCCTCGGCACAACGGTCGGCACACTCCTGGAAGGAGAGGCGGGGAAGCTCCGGGATTGAAGAAGCCTCGAAAGCCTGGTCAATATATGGAAGACCTCCGAAATAGCACATCAGCTCGAAATGCCACCACGCACGGAAGAAGTAAAGCTGACCAAGCAGCAGGTCGCGCTCTTCGTCAGTTCCGACGAGCGACTTGATATTCTCGATACCCATGTTACATTTACGGATGCTATACCATGAGTTTCTCCAAAGTGAACTGTTATTTCCGTTCAGCCAGCATTGGTTGTTGGTGTACCAGTTACGGTAGTTACCCAAATCCACCTGATGGTCCATGTGGGCATAGCCTTCGGTGTTGTGAACGGCATCATCGCCAAAGTTCCAGGCAGTACAATAGTTCACCTTTTCCTTGTCGGGAATCAGGCTATAAATTTCCTCGATATATCCCTGGAAGTTGCGGTAGTTCTTGAATGCCTCATCGTCGGCCACGATTGACTCGGGGTCCTTGTCGAGCCACTCGGTGCAGGAAGTGAGGGATACACTGCCAGCCAAAAGGAGCAGCGAGCCACACAAGAGGGATTTCATATTATTATAGTATTTCATATTTATATATACTCTATTAAATGTAAAGCTTGAATCCGAAATTATAACGTCTGACAGTAGGATAAGCACCGCCACCGCCACTGAAGCCGTAGTTGCTCTCACGGTCGTCAGGCATCTTGGTTATCAAGAAGAGGTTGTTACCGTTGACATAAACCTTAAGGCTTGAGAAACCAAGTTTCTTTATCCAGCCCTTTGTCCATGTATAGGCAATTTCCACATTCTTCAGACGGAAGTATGAACCGTCGTAGAGATACTGTGTACCGTCGTTATAAGATACCTGTGTGGTGAAACGTGGAACAACGACTTCACCTGTTCCTGTTGCAGGATTCCACCAGTCACCATTGTCATATACGGTGAGGAGCTTGTTGTTGAATGAAGCCAGACCGACATCGCGGGTTACACCCGACACACCATAGAGCTGGGCAAACATACTCCATCCCTTATACTCCCATCCGATGGTTGCGTTATAAGTATGCTTCGGGTTGCCGGTATGGCCGTAGGGAGCTCGGTCATTTGTTTCGTCAACGACACCGTCGCCGTTGAAGTCAACGATATAGTGGTCACCGATGAGCACCTGACTGTCGTCCTTCTCGCGTGCGGGCGTACTATATAATTCATCGTATGAACCGATAAATCCATTGTCGATGAACGAGGTATATTGTCCCTGTGAATAGCCCTGAGCCTTTCGATAACTTGGAATCAACGCCGGGTCATCCTTCAGGATAATCTTGTTCTGGGCGTATGTGTAGTTGGTGTTTGCCCAGAAACGCATACCATTGCTCAACACCTTGTTGAAACGGAGCTCAAACTCGAAACCGGAGTTTTTCATCTTACCCTTGTTGATGTCAGGGGTTGTGGCCGCACCAAAATATGATGGCACCGAACGGTCATAACCTGAGATGAAGATATCATAACGGTCGTCGCGGAACCAGTCGAAGCTACCTGCGAACATACCGTGGAGGAATGCATAGTCGAAACCGATATTTGCCTTCTTCACTGTAGCCCAACGCAGGTCGGGATTGGCAATGGTTTTTTCCTTGTAACCCTGGAATGGGCTCTCACTGTCGTCAAGGGAAATCTTGAACTTGCTTGTAGGCTCCCATATAGTAAGGTAAGCCCATCTTGAACCGGCATTGTCGTCACCGATCTCACCGTAAGAACCACGGATCTTGAACATATCGACAATACCCTTTTCTCTCAGTTTCTTCATAAACTTCTCCTCTGAGAGCATCCATCCTGCAGCTCCTGAACAGAAGAAGACGAAACGGTTGTCGGGAGAGAACTTCTGCGAACCGTTGTAAGCACCATTGAACTCTGCGAAATATTTGCTCTTATAGTCGTAAGTGGTACGGAACACCCAGTCCTCACGGCGGTTCTCAAGGTCGGCGTTACCCGCATGGATACGGCGCTTCCAGTTACCCATAAGAGAAACATTGTGGTCGCCAAACTGACGTGCCCAGAAGAGCTGGAACGACATCTCAGTGGCACGGCTTGTATAATTCACACTACCTGGAGCTGTTGTCCAGTCGCGGCTCTCATAAAAGTCAAAACCTGTGTTGGTGTCGATGAGGTTTTCGCGAAGAAGTATACCATCCTCTGGAAGGATGTATGCGTTCTTTACTTTATGCTGGTCGGAGATACCACGCTCACCCTCATTAAACTGGTTGTCCCAAGAGATTGTAGCGCGGGCGATAAGACCCTTTGTCACAAATCCGAGATCCTGCTCAAGGGCGAAGTCGGTGAACACACGTGTGATGGTTTTCTGCTCATAACCAGATGTAGCGACGCTTCGCGGAGAGTTCTCGATGTTTGAAGTCAATGGATAGTAACCCCAAGAACCATCGGAGAACTGCACGGGGAACAGGTTGGGCGCCATACCATAGGCTCCCGCCCATTTCTGCTGCTGGAAAAACTCACCGTTATTTCCATAATAATAACGCGGGGTTTTCTGCTGGGCGTTCGAACCGGCAAGATTAACCTTGAACTGTGTTGTCTTTGTAATCTGGAAGTCGAGGTTAGAACGTACATTCAGACGGTTGTAGGCATATCCGCCCTCATATCCCTGGTTGTTGTTCCATACTCGTGTCATGTCACCCTCGTTCTGGAAGTCGAAAGCAACGAAGTACTTCACATATTTGGTACCACCGGAGAAGTTGATGTTTGTATTATATGACAGACAGTACTCCTTGAACATCTCGTCCTGCCAGTCAACATTAGGATAACGCTCTGCCTGGCTGTAGTCGCCAAGATAGTTGCCGGCAGCATTATACTGTGGTTTCACGGTATGATCCTGATTGCGGAAATTGTTGATGAAGGTCTGCGGACGATAATATGCCCACGACGCTGCACCACCCAAGGCAAGCTCATGCTCGATGGCCTGGTTGCGCAACATATAACCGTCATAAGAGTCATACTTACGCGGCAACTTTGACACAGCCTTCAGAGTGGCATTGAAACCGACGTCGATTCTCGCCTTACCCTCTACACCACGCTTTGTGGTGATAAGGATAACACCGTTGGCACCCTCCACACCATAAACGGCGGTGGCGGATGCGTCCTTCAGCACTGATACTGTAGCTACTGAAGAAATATCAACCGACTTGATTTCACGCTTCACACCATCGACGAGGATAAGAGGCTGAGCATCCTGATTCCAGGCTGCGGCACCACGGATATAAATACGCGGGTCCTCTTCACCGGGCTGACCGGTAGAAGCGATGGTGGCGATACCGGGGAGGTTACCGGTAAGGGCTGCACTGACACTACCAATACCGGCAGCACGCTCAAGCACCTCACCTGTAGTCTGTGTAATAGCTCCGACCACCGATGCCTTTTTCTGCTGACCATAACCAACGACAACCACTTCCTGCAACTGGTTGTCCTCGGCGAGGGCCACGTTAAACTGTCGTTTCTTGCCCACCTTGAATTCCTTCGTCACCATACCGACGTAGCTTACCACGACGGTAGAGTTTTCTGAAGGCACGTTGAGCTTGAACTCTCCACTTAGGTCAGACACGGTTCCTATCGCCGTGTTGCCTTTGACGAAAACAGATGCACCAATCAGCTCCTCTCCGTTGGTATCAACTACCTTACCGGATATGGCAATCTTCTGAGCAAACGAGCTAAGACAAATTGCCATCAGCATGAGCAGTGTGGTGACTGTTCTCTTCACTGTAGGTTTTTTTTGCTTCATTGTTATTTTAATTTAGATTCATACGTTAGATTGTCGAATTATGTTGCATTTTGCGCTGCAAAGGTATAACTATTTTATTAAATAATGTTTCATTAATGTTACACATACTTTATTTCATGTTACACACCTTAATTTTTGTTTCCTTTCCGTTGCGCTTTACCTCTTTATATATATAAGGCGTGCGCGAGGGACCACTAATTTCCACACCTTGCAGGTTATAGTATTTACGGCAAATAACATCGATTTCATCGGTGTTTACGCCCTCGATAGCTGTTAAGTATTGGGCTTCATACCAATCCTTGTACCATGCAAAGCATGCTTCACCGCATGCCTCATCCACTCCCTGGAAGGCTGGAACAACCTCTCCGGTCTCCAGATACTTGTCGATGTCGAAATACAGGCCGCTGCCCTGAAGAGTCATGCTGACATTGCCATAGTAGTCATGGATATATTTAAAGGCATTGCCGAAACCAGAGGTGGTTGCAGTACCCCATGTGCCATAATTGGGCTCCACCCAATTGCCATGCTCGTCGTAATGTCCTTCTCCCGGTTTGAGAGGACTCCAGTCAATTTCAGTAACGATGACGGGATTGGTCTTCACCACGGGCACCTGCACCTCAAACTGGCGTCGCATCCTCTCCTTGTTGGTATTGTCATTACTTCCGGAACCTGAATTATACCAACCGGGATAACAGTGTACGGCATAGCCGAAATTGTCCTCAGGGTCGGTGATAGGATACTTTGCATAGTTGTTATACCACGACTGCCATCCCGAACCGGGTACCCATATTATTCCCTTGAATCCGTTTTCACGGATGACATCAACTATCGGTTGGAAATAATCACGAAGAGCCACCGAACTGTTCTTTGCACCTTTGCTGTCATATACATCAACCGGCTCGTTGGCAAGTTCGATGCTCACCTTGCCAGCATTATTATTAAGGTATTGGGTAGAGGAAGTTACCGTTCCCCAAACGGTCTTAAGATATTCCTGATAGGCATCACCTACCTTGATGTCGTGAGGACACACACCTGGCGGACGGATGACAACATAGAGTCCGTGTGCCAAGGCTTTCTTTATAAGTTCGGTATATAGTGACCTCCAATACTTCTTGAGCCTTAACTGTGAAAACTGACTTATGTTGTGCTCTCCGCCATCGCCTACCAACGGAAGGTTGGGATCGTTGGTCCAACATGGGTCGAGGTGCAGTCGGAACACGGTGCAGTAGGCTCCCTTCTTATGATTGGTGAGAGCCTTAAACAGTTTTTCAAAATAATCAAGACACGGTTGCACGTCCTCCCCATTATAACCAGGTTTCCATCCCTGCCATCTCCATCCGTTGAAATAGCGGTTGGGAGTGTCCAT
>SAMEA3663103__coassemble_350_pt1 | contig 23625 bp, 22 predicted proteins | sample SAMEA3663103__metabat2_low_PE_014 | metagenome-assembled genome bin SAMEA3663103 (sample SAMEA3663103) | pig gut metagenome | biome: pig gut; feature: pig-associated habitat; material: faeces | place: France | collected 2012 | reverse complement strand
TATGCCTGGGCGAGCTCTTTTTTTGTTGTATAGATCATAGTGGTATTGGGATTTTTATTTTGTTATTGATGTGATTATTATGTGTGCAAAGGTAATACTATTTCACGAGAATCTGTGACGTTGGGACTTAAAATAGCAGACGTTGGAGAGAATAATCTGAGACGTGTGGGAAGAGGACGTGAGAGGAATTAGGAATGAGGAATTAGGAATGAGGATTGATGAATGAAGAATTTTTTAAGCCGTGGATTTCTGTGCCTAACAAAATCTGTGATAATCCAACCTTATTTTTTCATCTGTGGAAATCTGTGGATAAAGGAATGTTGAACAATTATAATTATGGAGGACAAATATTGTTAGACTCCTAAAACAATAGATGGGCTAATTCATAAATTTTTGATAATATCAAAGCGTGGGAAATAATCGTAATTAATGTAAAGGCATGCGGTGGTTTTCATTATTTGCATTATCTTTGCAACCGAAATGAAGCGGATGATGTTCTTGTATGCATTTTGCATGGTGGTAAACATGTTGTGCGGGCAGCGCACTTGCGTTGTGGCAGATATGTTCACTCACATTCCGATTGGGAATGTGAGGGTGATAGCCGACCATTATGAGAGCAAGGCTGTGAGAACCAACTACAAGGGCGAATTCGATATCACTTCCTCTGATTTCAAGCATCTCACTTTTATAGCCAGTGGATATATGCGCAGGGTGCTCGATTTGAATGAGATAGGTGATACCATATTTCTCATTGCCAATGACAACCGTCTTGACGAGGTGGTAATCTATGGCAAGGAACCCATGAAGTCCTCTGCCGTCAGCAGTTGGGAAGCAAAGCTCAGGGAGCAAGGTAAGTCGATGCCCAAACCCTCGGGTCATGACTTCCTGAGCATATTCCGTCGCAAGGTTTCGGCAAAGAAACGCCGGGAGCGAATGAAAGCTATCGAGAACTATTAGATTTGCGTCATAGCAGTCTTTCTTGTACAAGCAAGGTTAAAAGTTATAAAATATCGCACAGAAAATAAGTTTTTTCTTTGTTTTCTGTGCGATATTTTATAACTTTGCAGTCGAAAATAGTTTGTATCAATGAATATAGATGTAATAAAGAAGATACGTAACACACCGATAACAGGCGAAGAATTGGTGGCAATGTTAGGTGATTACAAGTCGCCAACAATGAAATTGTCGCAGATGGAGAAATCAGGCGAGGTTATTCGACTGAAGCGGGGATTGTATGTGATAGACGGCAGCATCCTCGGTTATCCACCTTCAGCTCCGATATGTTCAAACCATATTTATGGACCTTCGTATCTTTCGCGCCATTGGGCATTGAGTTATTATGGATTGATACCCGAAAGAGTGTATGAGTTGACAGCTGTATGTTTCAAACGCACCAGGACTTTTGAAAACAAGTTAGGGCGTTTTTCATATCGTCAAGTGCCAGAAGACTATTATCCAATTGGGATTAAAACAGAGAAGTATGATGGTATGACGTTTATGGTGGCCTCGCCTGAAAAGGCATTATGTGACATGATTTTGACAGATTCATACGTGCCATGCCTTTCGATGGCTGCATTGCATACCTATTTGGAGGAAGATATTAGATTAGATATGGACGAACTTGGCAGTTTTGATATTGACATTCTTTCCCTGTGTGCACAATGTGGCAGGAAGTCAAGAACAATTGAAAACTTAATAAAAATTATCAAGCGTTATGAACAGGTTTGATGAATTAGTAGAAGGATATAGAACCCAAGGTGACAAGGAACTGGGCAATGCCCAACGTGAGGTGATGCAGAAGGTGGCTTTGGCAGGCTTGAGCCGAGGTGGTTTTTTCAAGCATGCCGCTTTTTATGGTGGCACATGTCTCCGCATCTTTCATAAACTGAGGAGGTATTCCGAGGATATGGATTTCTCTTTAATAAAAAAAGATGATACTATTCATATTGAGAATTTTTTTCAGCCGATTGTTGATGAGTTTAAGGCAATTGGAATGCCTGTGGAGATTGTAAAGAAAGACAAGAAGACATTCGGTAGGGTTGAATCTGCTTTTCTGAAAGAGAATACAGAAACTTACGACATAAAGTTTCAGACTCGCAAGACGCTCAAGGTAAAAATTGAATTAGATACCGACCCGCCTCTACATTTTTCAACAGAACAGAAACTGTTGTTTGAGCCTTATTCTTTTTCAGTGAATTGCTTTGTGCTTCCGGATTTGTTTGCAGGAAAGATGCATGCCTTGGTTTATAGGGCTTGGCAAAGAAGGATAAAAGGGCGCGACTGGTATGATTTTGAGTGGTATGTAAGACATCGTGTGCCTTTAGACTTTAGACATTTGAGCGAGAGAATACGAGAGTTTAATGGTTCCGACATATCAAAAGAATTGTTTTTGCAACAGTTAAGGGAGAAGTTGGGTAATACAGATATCAATCTTGTAAAACAGGATGTTCTGCCTTATGTTGATGATGCTCATGAATTGGATATTTGGTCAAACGACTATTTTTTACAGATAGCCGACATGATAGAGTTTATGCAGTCTTAAATACAAAGTAGAGTTAATAGCTGTGCAGGCTCGATGAGGCTGAGGGCAGGAGATTGACACCCCACCAGCACATCTGCAGCAAGAGAAAACCGATGATGAGGATGAGATAGGAGAGGACGTCATGGTGCGAAGATGTTGTTCTCCTGCAGCTGCGGCGGTGGATGTACACAAGATAGGCACACCATGTGGCTGCAGCCCACGTCTCCTTGGGGTCCCATGTCCAATAGTTGCCCCATGCCTGCTTCGCCCAGATGCAACCCGAGATCATGCCGAAGGTGAGCAGTGCCATACCGATGTTAACAAGTTGGTCGGTGGTGGCGAGATACTTGCCGCTATGCCGCCACAGTCCCCCCACTGCCAAGAGGAAGGCACAACCGAAGACACTGTAGGAGAATATATACACCGTGACGTGGGGCACAAACCATGCACTCTGCAGTGCCGGCATCAGACTTTGGTCGTGTATCTCGGGATTGAGGATATTGATGCAGATGAACACTGCCGCCACTATCAGTGAGAATAACTGAATCCACCGGTATCTCCATCTGATATATACTATCAGCGCTGCCACCATCATGAACAGCGAATACCACAGTCGCGTCTCGCCGAGAGTGCGTAGAGGCGGGCGCTGGAGACTTGTCCACAGTCCGCCGATGAACGCGGCATACACCACTATCCCTGCCACTGTAGTCCACAGGCTCCACCTGCTGCATCCCTCGTTATGTCGAAATGCAGTAACAGCCCCGATTGCCCACAATGCCATGGCAGCCAAGGCAAATATCATATATACGTGCCAACCAATCATCTTTTTTCCACAGATTTTCACAGATTTATAATTATAATTGGATTATCACAGATTATTCATTGCGCAGCAAATTACTTTGATTTTTTATTTTTTAATCTCGCCATTGCCCCCAATAGCAATAGCGACAACCCTGCCAGCATCGGATATTTCATCGGTTGCCTCTCCACCATCATCAGGCATGCATTAACTTCGCCGCCGCTGCCTTCAGGGTGGAAATCCACGAGATAGATGTCCTCTCCTAATCCCATGGAGTGGGGCGCGTTTACCGCTACCTCTACCACCTCCTTGCCGTCGATAATCACAGTGGCGGCATACTGCGTAGGTGTGGCATCGGCAGCATCGCGCTCTATCCTGAAATCCTTGAGCAGGAGCGAGTAGGGCAGTCGCACAGTGCGGTAGTCACGGTCGTAGGCTTCGTTGTTTTCATATCCCTTAGTTACCATTACCCTCAGTTCCTCGTTGAGGCAAGCCCCTGCAAGACCGCTCACCAATGTGAGCCAAATGCCCACGTGGGTGGCGAGAAAGGCCCAATCTCTTATCACACCTTTTGTCTTCATCCTGTGGATGATTACAAGCGACAGATGAACCACGAGAGCCACGAGCAAGGACACGAACACAGGTGACGACTGGAAGCTCCATTCTGCGGGCATGCATCCACCCGCCATGCAAACCGCAGCCGTCAATCCGATGATCCAGCATGCCGTCGTTCGCGAGCGCAATGCCCTCATCCATCTGTGTGATATATGTCTATCATTACTTCCCATTCCTATTGTTTATTATGCTCATGTCACATATTTGGCTGCAAATATAAAGAATAAAAATGAAAGCAGATAATAAAATATATATTGAAAATGCAAAGAAATCATAAATTGCCCCAAAAAAGCACGGAGCGCCATAAGATATTTGATAATGGTTAAATATAATTAAGGTTAATCACTTTGTGGACCACAAAGTTGTGAACTTAGAATATTATATGTATCTTTGCAGAAAAATAAAATATATTTTTGTATGGATAAACCGTTCATATTTTTTTAATCTCAAACAACAATAAAGAAATGGAAACCAAGATACCGCAGGAATGGAATAAGTTTTATCTGAAGGATGTGTCGTTTGTGAATATCATGACACGACGCATCTTCAACGTGCTGATAGTGGCAAATCCATACGACGCCTTCATGCTGGAGGACGACGGACGTGTGGACGAGAAGATATTTGACGAGTATATGGACCTGGGATTGAGATACCCGCCCACGTTCCGACAGGTGAGTACGACGGAGGAGGCCAACGAGGTGCTGCGCAATACTGCCATCGACCTCGTGATATGTATGCCGGGTAATGCCGACAACGATGCCTTCGACGTGGCGCGACAGGTGAAGCAGGACTCGCCCGACATTCCGTGCGTGGTGTTGACGCCTTTCTCGCATGGTATAACGCGACGCATGCAGGACGAGGACCTCTCGATGTTTGACTATATCTTCTGCTGGCTTGGAAACACCAACCTCATCCTCTCGATAATCAAACTGATTGAGGACAAGATGAACCTCGACCACGACATTCAGGAGGCGGGAGTGCAGATGATTCTGCTGGTGGAGGACGGTATCAGGGATTATTCGTCGATTCTGCCCAACCTGTATAATTATATCCTGCAGCAGAGCAAGAACTTTTCGCAGGAGGCGCTCAATCCCCATGCCGCCGCACAGCGCAAGAGGGGACGACCGAAGGTGGTGCTGGCAAGATGCTATGACGAGGCAATCGCCATATTCGAGAAATATCACGAGAACACATTAGGAGTGATAAGCGACACGCGATTCCCTATCCACGGCATGATGACCGACGACAGGAAGGGCATAGGATATTCGCCCGAGAAGATGGAGAAAGACCCTGAGGCAGGACTCAAACTGCTGCGCGAGATAAGGAGCAGGGACGAGTTTGTGCCGCTCATATTGCAGAGCTCGGAATCGGCAAACCGCCAGAAGGCTGAGAAGGAACACTTCCGCTTTGTGGATAAGACATCCAAGAAGATGAGTGTTGACCTGAGGCATATACTTGAGGAGCACATGGGATTTGGCGACTTTATCTTCCGCGACCCCAACACTCATGAGGAGATAATGAGAATAAGGTCGCTGAAGGAGTTGCAGGACAATATCTTCAAGATACCCAACGACTCGATGCTCTACCATATCTCGCGCAATCACATGAGCCGATGGCTGTGTGCAAGGGCCATCTTCCCCGTGTCGGCGTTCTTGAAGCATGTGACGTGGAGAAAGCTGCAGGACGTGGATGCCCACCGACAGATTATCTTCGACGCCATTGTGCAGTATCGCCACATGAAGAACATCGGAGTGGTGGCAGTGTTCGACCGCGGAAAGTTTGACGCCTACAGCCACTTCGCCCGCATCGGCGACGGTTCGCTCGGCGGTAAGGGTAGGGGATTGGCATTCCTCGACAATGTGATAAAGAAGCATCCGGAGCTCAACCAATTTACCGGAGTGTCGGTGAGCATACCGCGCACGGTGGTGCTCTGCACTGATATCTTCGACGAGTTTATGGACAAGAACAACCTCTATCATATTGCCCTGAGCGATGCCTCGGACGACGAGATACTGCAGCATTTCCTCAGGGCGCAGTTGCCCGACTCGCTGATAGCCGATTTCTTCACCTTCTTTGATGCGGTGAAGTCGCCGATAGCCATCCGCTCGTCGTCGCTGCTTGAGGACAGTCATTATCAGCCTTTTGCGGGAATATATTCCACATACATGATACCCTATCGCGAGGACAAGTATGAGATGCTGAGGATGCTGGCTTGCGCCATCAAGGGCGTGTATGCATCGGTGTATTACAAGGACTCGAAGGCATATATGACTGCCACGAGCAATGTGATAGACCAAGAGAAGATGGCTGTGATACTGCAAGAGGTGGTGGGACATCAGTATGGCGACCACTACTATCCCAACTTCAGCGGTGTGCTGCGCTCTATCAATTATTACCCCATCGGCGACGAGAAGGCTGAGGAGGGAATTGCAAGTCTGGCATTGGGTTTGGGAAAATATATCGTGGATGGCGGACAGACCTTGCGCGTGAGTCCGTATCATCCCCACCAGGTGCTGCAGACAAGCGAGATGGAGACTGCCTTGAGGGACACGCAGACGAGATTCTATGCCTTGGACATGACCAACGTGAGCGAGGACTTCAAGGTGGACGACGGATTTAATATCAAGAACCTGAGAGTGAAGGAGGCCGACAAGGACGGGTCGCTCAACTATATAGCATCGACCTACGACCCCTACGACCAAGTGATACGCGACGGTATATATGAGGGTGGACGCAAGATTATCTCCTTCTGCGGAGTGTTGCAGCAGGGGGTGTTCCCATTGCCCGAGTTGCTGCAGATGTCGCAGTCGTTTGGTGAGCAGGAGATGAAACGCCCCGTGGAGATAGAGTTTGCATGTAATATCAACAACGACAAGACGGGGGAATTCTATCTGTTGCAGATTCGTCCGATTGTGGATAGCAAGCAGATGCTTGAGGAGGACCTGACGAAGATTCCTGACGAGCAATGCCTGTTGCGCTCGCACAACTCGCTCGGGCATGGTATCAGTGAGGATGTGACGGATGTGGTGTATGTGAAGGTGGATGACAATTTCACGGCAGTGAACAATCCCGATATTGCGATGGATGTGGAGCGCATCAACCGTAAATTCCTCGATGAGGGCAAGAGCTATGTGCTTGTGGGCCCAGGGCGTTGGGGGTCGAGCGACCATTGGCTTGGCATACCGGTGAAGTGGCCGCATATCTCGGCTGCCAAACTGATTGTGGAGTTGGGATTGAAGAACTATAGGGTGGATCCGAGTCAGGGAACGCACTTCTTCCAGAACCTTACTTCGTTCGGTGTGGGATATTTCACCATCAATCCTTATAACAACGACGGCATCTTCCGACAGGATATCCTCGACGCTATGCCAGCTGTGGAGGAAACGAAATACGTGCGCCACGTGAGATTCGACCATTCGATTAAGATCATGATGGACGGAAAGAAACAGGAGGGAGTGGCGTTGTTAAATGAAGATTGAAAGATTGAAAAATTGAAAAATTGAAAGATTGAAAGATTGAAAAATAGAGCTATTTTGAACAAGATTATCAAGTTCAAAATAGCTCTATGACTTTATATCAATGATATAATAAATATCAATTGTATTTTAGAATCTGTCCTGGCATGAGGCGGATGTTCCTGCCAATGCGGTTGAGACGGCAAATCTCGTCAATGGTAGTGCCACGCTTGCGGGCAATCGATGCGAGGGTCTCGCCACGCTTCACCTTGTGGAACTTCACATCCTTGGCATAAGAAGCCGCAGGAGCGGCAATTGCCAATTCGGTATCTTCGTCTGCCTCGATTTTACCCTTGCCTCCTACGCCACGCAGACGGTTGGCAACGATAGACTCCTTCTGGTATGTGTCGCGATAGAACATATAATAATCACCTACAACATCCTGGTTCTTGAAGTCGAACATCAATGCGGGATTCAGGGCCACACCACAGAGGCGAGTCTCGAAGTGGAGGTGAGAACCTGTGCTTCGTCCGGTGTTGCCACCAAGACCAATGGGTTGTCCTGCCTCTACGATCTCGTCCTCAGCCACGAGATGCTTTGACATGTGTCCGTAGATAGTCTCAAGACCATTGCCATGACGTATTACAACATACTTGCCATAGCCGCCAGCCTCGTATTTCACCATGCGCACCTTGCCGCTGAATGCAGCACGGATGGTGTCGCCGATATACACCTTGACGTCGATACCCTTGTGCTGGCGTCCCCAACGCGCACCGAAGTTGGATGTCACCACGCGGTTGTCGGTAGGCATGCAGAATCCTCGGAGATTAATCTTGAATGTATCGGGGAGGGCTGTTGCACGATGTGCATAGTGATTGTTCCAATCCTCATAGAGGTCGGCAGCAGGTGTCTCGGCCTGTTCATTGAGAATGAGCTGGTGGAGAGCTACAGAATCGACAGCCTTCATCTTTCTGTCAATTGGAGCTTGGCGTGCAAGTAGGTCCTGAGCCGTCGCGGGAAGGGTGGCTATAGACGCCAATGCCAATATTGCTAATGTCTTCAGTCTTCTAAATTTCATAATTTGTTTAAGTTATTCTTCCAAGTGCCTCAATATGGGACAACGTTCGGTTATAAGGTGGGCAAAAATATTAATTACAATCCAATTACAATTTGTGCCCAAATATGCCGATTTTGTAAAATTGACGTTGCAAAGTTAGTAAAAAATCCCCAAAGTTGTATTCTTATCGCCAAACTTTAAAGTTACTTTAACAAATTTATCGTCTTTCTTATGGCTTATTAACTAGGATATGGCCGACCAGTCGATATTGGTCTTTTTTAATTCGCGAAGCCTCTGCCAAAGCATTTCATGTTCTGGCAGGTTACACTCCGGGTCCTTGGTGATTATGTTTTGTGCCTCGTCGCGCGCCAACTGTACGAGGAGTCCATCGCGGGCTATGTCGGCAATCTTGAGGTCGAAAGCCATACCGCTCTGCTGGGTGCCTTCGAGGTCGCCGGGACCACGCAGTTTGAGGTCGGCTTCGGCGATGCGGAAACCGTCGTTGGTGTCGCACATGATGTCGATGCGCTTGCGTGTGTCGTCGCTGAGTTTATATGGTGTGACAAGGATGCAATAGCTCTGGTCGGCTCCACGTCCCACGCGTCCGCGCAACTGATGGAGTTGTGACAATCCGAAGCGCTGAGCCTCGAGGATTACCATCACCGAGGCATTGGGCACATTGACACCTACTTCAATAACGGTGGTGGCAACGAGCATTTGCGTCTCACCGCTCACGAAGCGTTGCATCTCCTCTTCCTTGTCCTTGGCTTTCATCTTGCCGTGAACCTTGCTCAACCGGAATTCGGGGAACACCTCGCGAAGCACCTCAAACCCATCTTCCAGGTTCTTGAGGTCGATCTTCTCGCTCTCTTCTATCAACGGGAACACCACATATACCTGTCTGCCAAGCCTCACCTGTTGGCGGATGCTCTCGTAAAGGCGGGGGAGTTGGGTGTCGAAGACGTGCTGGGTATGGATTGGTTTGCGTCCGGGTGGCAATTCGTCGATGACACTCACGTCGAGGTCGCCATAGAGGGTCATGGCGAGAGTGCGGGGAATAGGGGTGGCTGTCATTACCAGAACATGGGGCGGGGTGGAACTCTTGCCCCATAGTTTGGCACGCTGTGCCACACCGAAGCGATGTTGCTCATCCACAACCACAAGTCCGAGTTGCCAGAATACGACAGTGTCCTCGATGACGGCATGAGTGCCCACGAGGATGTCCACCTTACCGAGAGCAAGGTCGGAGAGGATTGTCTGTCGCTTCTTGCCCTTCACCATTCCCGTAAGCAGCTCCACACGAATATCCATATCGCCGAGAAACTGTCGGATGGTGTTTAGATGTTGTTCGGCAAGAATCTCGGTGGGAGCCATGATGCAAGCCTGATAGCCATTGTCGAGGGCAATGAGCATCGACATCAGGGCGACAAGCGTCTTACCGCTACCTACATCGCCCTGAAGCAGACGGTTCATCTGTCGTCCGCTACCTACATCGGTTCTAATCTCCCTGATAACCCGCTTTTGAGCCCCTGTGAGTTCGAAGGGCAGATAGTCGTGGAAAAAGCCGTTGAATTTCTCCCCGATGCGCGAGAACACCAATCCCCGATATTTGCGTCGGTGGTCGCTGGCATACCTTACTATATTTAGTTGCACATAGAAGAGTTCCTCGAATTTGAGTCGCACTCGTGCCGCCTCCAGCGCCTTGGCATCCTTGGGGAAATGTATGTTGCGCAATGCATATTCGCGCGAACCGATGTTGCGCCTGTTGCGGATGAAGTCGGGGAGTGTTTCGGATATGGGATGAACCGAAGGGGAATCGGCAGGAGAGATTGCAATGATATTATCCAATCGCTCGAACAGTTTTCTGACGAGTCGCTCGATGAATCGTGAGGAATATCCTGCCTTGCGCATCTTTTCGGTAAGGGAGTAATAGGGTTGCATACCCATACCCTGTGTCTGCATCTCCTCTGCGGGGTCAACGTCGGGTTGCGCCACGTTGATGCGCCCGTTGAAGACGTTAGGTTTGCCGAAGATAATGTATTCCTTGCCTATCTTATAGTTTGTCTTGGCGTATTTGCCACCGGCAAACCATGTGAGGTCCATGATACTCTCGCCGTCGGTGAAATGGGCTACTACACGTTCCTTGCGCGGACTTGTCTTGAATGTCTCGAAGCCCATGATATGCCCCTTGATTTGGATATAAGGCATTTCGGTGGTTACCTCCCTGATACGGTAAATCTTGCTGCGGTCGATATATTTATAGGGGAAATATTGCAAAAGGTCATTAAAGGTGTGGATGCCGAGTTCGTCTCTCAGCATCTTCTCCCTTTGCGGTCCTACACCGGCAAGGTATTTGATTTCGGTATCGAGGATAGTGGGCAACTTTAATTTTTCAATTTTTCAATTTTTCAACATCGCCTCGGCGATTTTGAGGTCAAAGGGGGTTGTGATTTTGATATTCTCGCGATTGCCTTCGACGAGAGCGATTTTCTCACCGAGAGCCTCCACTACAGATGCATCGTCGGTGAACATGGGAGTGAAGGGTTGGCGATAAGCACGCTTGAGCAGTTGGATGTCGAATGTTTGCGGCGTTTGCACTAGTCGGTATTCATCGCGTGACACCGTCCTGCTGTCGTTGTCTTCGAGATGGCGCACCGTCTCTACTACAGGTATGACGGGAATGACAGCACCTTGTGAGCGTGCCGTGGCATAGCAGTTGGCAATGACATCAATGGCGGGAAACGGGCGCACGCCATCATGTACTCCTACAACGCCCTCGGCATTGTGGGGAATAAGTGACAAACCGTTGCTCACCGAGTGGAAACGGGTTTCTCCGCCGTCGGCGATAGTGTATCTCTCGTTGAACTGATACTCCTTGCAAAGCGAGTGCCAATACTCCTGCTGCGATTTAGGCAGTACGAGGATGATGTTGATATCGGCGTCGTATTCGCGGAATCGGCGGATGGTGCGCATGAGTACTGGCAATCCGTCGATAGGAAGGAACTGCTTGGGAATATCGCTGCCCATACGCAGTCCCTTACCACCTGCGACTATTATGATATAATCCATTGCGTAGCCTTATATCTTTATTTAATATCTTTAATCTATTAATTCTTTATTACATCCACCAGATGATCATACATCATTCCCTCTCTGATGGGGGCAACATGTTTGCTTCCGGCAATCTGTTCGAGCAGGGCGTAGGCAAAAGCAAATGCTGCAGCAGGTCCTTCGCCAGTAATGATGTTTGAGTCAACAGTGACAATGTCGGCAGTGTATTCAGCACCAGTGAGGTATTTCTCAAATCCTGGATAGCATGTAGCCTTCTTGCCCTTAAGCAATCCCAATCCGCCAAGCACAAGCGGAGCGGCACAGATGGCACCAATCTTCTTGTGTCGGAGGTTGTGCTCGATGAGAATGCAGCGCAGCCCCTGGTGCTCATTGAGATTGGTGGCTCCAGGCATTCCTCCGGGAAGAACGAGCAAGTCGGCATCGTCGAATTTACACTCGGCGAATATCTTGTCGGCCTTGATGATAATGTTGTGTGCACTCTTGACAAACTCGCTGCCTGTGATACTAACCGTAATTACTTCGATCCCAGCGCGACGGAAAACGTCAACCGGTGTTATGGCCTCGATTTCCTCTAAGCCATTTGCAAGAAAAACATAAACCTTTGCCATAGTATTACATTTTTTAATTGACAAATATTGATAATATTATTATGATATTATGGGTTCTTAAATTTTCAATCTTCAATCGCCTTCAAGTATTGCCTGATGGTTTCGCGCAGACCCATGTAGAGGGCATCGCAGATGATGGCATGTCCGATGCTCACCTCGTCGGTCCATGGTATCATCTGATGATAGTAGTGGAGGTTGACAAGACTGAGGTCATGACCTGCATTAAGTCCGAGGCCCTGTCGGCGTGCCTCTTCTGCCGCCTTGATGAAGGGGGCGATGGCAACCTCGCGGTCGATAAGATAGTTGGCGGCGTAGGGTTCGGTGTATAGTTCAACCCTGTCGGCACCACATTCCTTGGCATAAGCTACCATCTCCTCGTCGGGATCAACAAAGATGGAAGTGCGAATACCAGCCTCGTTGAATCGTCCCACCACATCGGTGAGGAACGACTTGTTGGTCTTGGTGTCCCATCCGTGATTCGACGTAATCTGATTGTCGGCATCGGGTACGAGAGTAACCTGAGTAGGTTTTACCTCAAGCACGAGGTCGATGTATTTTGGTATAGGGTTTCCCTCGATATTGAGTTCGGTGGTGATATGGGGTTTGATGTCCCTTACATCCTGGTATCTGATGTGTCTCTCATCGGGTCGTGGATGCACTGTTATACCCTGAGCTCCAAATGATTCACAGTCGATAGCCACTTTCTCGACATCAGGATTATTACCACCGCGGGCATTGCGGATGGTGGCCACTTTATTGATATTTACACTTAATTTCGTCATCTCTGCTAAATATTTTCTGTTTTTATTTTGTATTTTGAGCGAAAAGTATTACTTTTGCACTGCAAAGATAAGATAAATCATTGAAAATACAAAAAAAATTAATGTTTTTTATATGACTGCACGCACATTAAAGTTTGCAATATTCGGAAATACGTATCAGGCGAAGAAGTCTGTGGCGGTAGAAAACATCATCCGTTGCCTTAACAATTATGGTGCTTACATCAGCATCGACAGTGAATATTATCACTTTCTTGTTGAAGAGTATAAGATAAAGTTGGATGTCAATCGTGTGTTCCGCGACAACGACTTTGATGCCGACTTTGTCATATCAATGGGTGGCGACGGCACATTCCTGAAGGCAGTCAGCAGGGTGGGCGACAAGTCGATACCCATCATCGGTGTGAACATGGGCAGATTGGGGTTTTTGGCGGATGTATGTCCGAATGATTTCAGATATTGCCTGGAGACGTTGTATTCGGGAGATTATACAGTGGAAAGCCGCACGCTGATGGAGGTAGTGGCTAATGCGGATTTTGCTGGCAGCAAATATGCCCTGAATGATGTGGCTATCCTCAAGCGCGACAATGCCTCGATGATATCCATTCATACCGACATCAACGGCAACTATCTCACCACATATCAGGCCGACGGACTTGTCATAAGCACTCCTACGGGCAGCACTGCATATTCCTTATCTAATGGCGGACCGATTATTGTCCCTGGCACAAAAGTGTTCTCGCTAACCGCCGTGGCTCCCCATAGTCTAAATGTTCGTCCGATGGTCATTGCCGACAATTCGGAATTGACATTCCAGGTGGAGTGTCGCAGTTCCCACTTTCTACTTGCCATTGACGGACGCTCAGAGACATTGCCTGAAGGCTCCACCTTTTCCATACGTCGCGCCCCGTTCAGCGTGAAGATAGTAAAGCGTCCAGGCAAGCGTTATTACGACACACTGCGGGAGAAGATGATGTGGGGAGCTGACCCAAGAAATTGATTCTTTTTATTATATTATAAGGTGGAAGTGTTAAACTAATGTTAAACACTGAAAAAGTCATTGTCATATTGCAGAAATGTCTTATCTTTGCAGCGTACTATTAAGGTAGTACACTATAACAGGAGTAAACATAACATAAAAAAGTAAGACAATGATACAAGTAAAGAACATCACATTCAGTTATCCTGGAACACGCAGAAACGTGTTTTCGGATTTTAGTCTCGAACTCAAAGAGAACAACATCTACGGTTTGCTCGGCAAGAACGGAACCGGCAAATCTACTCTATTATATCTTATCAGCGGACTTCTGCGTGCGAAGAACGGTGAGGTTGTGGTGGACGGAGTGAACAGCAACGACCGCAATCCCAATATCCAAAAGGACATATTTATCGTGCCAGAGGAGTTTGACATGCCAAGCATCACTCTCGACATGTATGTGAAGTTGATGGAACCATTCTATCCCAATTTCTCCAGAGACTTGTTGGAGAACTGTCTGAAGGACTTCGAACTTCCTCACTTCCATAAGCTCAACGAACTGTCGATGGGTCAGAAGAAGAAGGTGTTTATGAGCTTCGCGCTCGCCTCGGGTACAAGAATCATGCTGATGGACGAACCGACAAACGGTCTTGACATCCCCTCGAAGACTCAGTTTCGCAAGGTGATTGCCAACAACATGTCGGACGACCGCATACTGATCATCTCCACACACCAGGTGCATGACGTGGAGTCGCTGCTCGACCATATCCTCATCCTCAACCAGAGCAACATGTTGCTCAATGCCTCTACGGCAGACATCTGCGAGAAATATTCATTTGAATATCGCAACCCGCAGGAAATGGACGAGACTGTTATATACGCAGAACCAACCCTCCAGGGCAACGCAGTGATAGCCAAGCGCAATGAAGGCGCAAAGGAGACGAATATCAATCTCGAACTGCTCTTTAATGCTGTGGTGGAAGGAAAGTTGAAGATTGAAGGTTGAAGATTGAAGGTTGAAAAATGAAGATTGAATAATTAAAAAATAATAAGATTTATGAAAACGATATTTGATACAAATAGATTTATGAATCTCTTGAAATATGAGATTTTCACTGAGTCAAAAGGATTTGCCCGCGGTGCAATAGGATTAACCGTAGGACTTGCATTCTACTTTATGGCCAACCTGTATTTTGAGAGGGGGTTATTGATGGAAACACCATTGGCTTTTAATAATTTCTATGGTAATCTTGCCGGAGTGGCGTTGTTCGTGGGATTTGCCTTGATGATGGTTGCTGGATGCAGCATATTCAAGAATTTGCTCAGCAAGCAGAACAGAATAACATTCCTGTCGCTGCCAGCCTCTAATCTGGAGAAATACATAAGCAGGTTTATATGGGTTAATGTGGGATATGCCATTATGTTTGTGATTGCAGTCATCTTTGCCGACCTTATTCTTGCCCTGTTCTCGTTGATGCTCGGATTGGGAGTGCATGGCTCGGTGACAGTCACATTGTTTGCTGAATTGTTCGAGTCGAAAACAGTACTATATTCCAGAATCCTTAATCCGGGATATTTCAGCGTGATGGTTTGCACAATAATGCTTTTCATGCAGTCGTCGTGGACATTACTTGGCACACTCTTCCGCAAGAACGCATGGCTGTGGACACTGTGCATACAGGTATTCCTGGGTACAAGTTGGGCAATGGCAATATCCGGTTCTGACTCATTCCTTATCCAACTGTGGCTTTCATTCCATTCAACTCTCGGACATGATTTGTTCTTCTGGATACATGTCATCTTGGGTTTGGCAGCTTCGGCATTGATGTATTGGGGTTCCTACCGTATCTTCTGCCGCATGCAGGTAATCAACAACAAATGGTTGAATGTATAAAATAAGGAGGTTGATATGAATTTCACGAATGACAAGGCGATATACATACAGATGGCCGACCGCCTCTGCGACGAGATCCTTGCGGGAACATACAAGGACGACGACCGAATACCCAGCGTCAGGGAGTATGCCGTGATGCTGCAGGTGAACACCAATACGGCAGTGAAGGCATACGACCAGTTGGCGCGCGACGGTATCATCTACAACAAGCGCGGACTGGGATACTTCGTCACTGCCGGTGCGAAAAAGGAAATCAAGAAGGCGAGAAAGCAGGAGTTTATGAAGCAGACACTGCCCGAAATGTTTCGCCAGATGAAGTTGTTGGACATTACAATAGAAGATATACAGAAATTATGGCAACAATAATCACAATTTTAACATTAATTATGCTTGTCTTTTGCAGCTAATTCGTAGTTTGGTGCGTCTAACAAGCAAATTAGTAGATAAAAAACATAGAATTATGAGTATTATACATCTCAAGGACATCAACAAGACCTATCAGGGTGCACAACCGCTGCACGTTCTCAAGGGCATCAACCTCGACATCGAGAAGGGGGAGTTTGTATCCATCATGGGTGCATCAGGTTCGGGTAAATCCACATTATTAAATATATTGGGTATTCTCGACAACTACGACACCGGTGAGTATCTGCTCAACGATGTGCCCATCTGGAATCTCAGTGAGACTAAGGCTGCGGAATATCGCAACAAGATGATAGGTTTCATCTTCCAGTCGTTCAACCTCATTCCGTTTAAGACTGCGGTGGAGAACGTTGAGTTGCCACTGTTCTATCAGGGAGTGGGCAGACGCAAGCGCCACCAGATGGCAATGGAATATCTCGACCGACTGGGATTGACACAGTGGGCCAACCACTATCCCAACGAGATGTCAGGAGGTCAGAAGCAGCGTGTGGCTATCGCGCGAGCACTCATCACCCGTCCGCAAATAATACTCGCCGATGAACCGACAGGAGCGCTCGACTCGAAGACCAGTGTGGAGGTGATCAACCTGCTGAAAAAGCTCAACGAGGAAGAGGGTATAACTATTGTTGTTGTGACCCATGAAGGCGGTGTGGCAAATGAGACCAACAAGATTGTGCATATCAAGGACGGACTCATCGGAGAAATCGAGGACAACTATGATCATCATGCCAACCGTGGTTTCAAATAAATCACTACATCTCCCTATACAACCCTTCATCAAATACAACAATGATAGAATTATTCAAAGAAATCTGGAGCACCGCCAAGCGCAACAAGCTCCGCACATCGCTCACGGGATTTGCCGTGGCATGGGGAATATTCATGCTGATATTCCTCTTGGGAGCCGGCAACGGACTCATCAATGCCAATCTCGATCAGTCGGGACGATTCCTCGCCAACTCGATGAAGATATTCGGTGGGCAAACCTCTAAGGCTCATAAGGGACTTAAGGAGGGAAGATCAATCTCGCTCAATGAGCGCGATGTGAATATGACAGACAAGACATTCGATGAAAACACCGAGGCTGTAGGTTCGGTACTCTCGCAGTATGGAGTGAACATATCGCTCGGCGAGAACTATATCTCGGCACAAAACCTCAATGGTGTGTATCCCTCAGAGGCTGATATCAACAAGCGCGAGGTTATTTTAGGACGCTTCATCAACGACATAGACATGAAAGAACGCCGTAAGGTGATAGCCTTATGGCAAACGCAAGCCAAGGAATTAGCCCATGACTATCTCTCTCTCGTCGGGCGCGACGTAAAAGTGGGTGACTTGGTGTTTAAGGTGATAGGTATAGTGAAGGATGACAAGCAACAGCAAAACAATGATGCTTTCATCCCCTATACCACCTTGAAAGCCATTTATGCCAAGGGTGATGAGGCAGGGAACATACAGTTTGAAATAAAAGGTCTTGTCACCGAAGAACAGAACAAGGAATTCGAGCGCAACTATCGCGCTCATCTCAACATACAGCATGACGCTGCCCCCGACGACGAGTCAGCGGTGTATATCTGGAACAGATACATGGACAACATACAGATGGCGCAAGGTATAAGTATTATTCGCACTGCATTGTGGGTCATCGGACTGTTCACCCTTCTGAGCGGTATCGTGGGTGTGTCGAACATCATGCTCATCACCGTGAAGGAGCGCACACGCGAGTTTGGAGTGCGCAAGGCAATAGGAGCAAAGCCATGGCAGATACTCAAACTTATCATTATCGAGAGCGTCATCACCACCGCCATCTTCGGATACATCGGAATGCTTTGCGGTATTGCTGCAAACGAATATATGGATGCGACGATAGGGCATGAGGTGGTGGACACAGGACTCTTCCAGGCAACGATGTTCCTCAATCCTACAGTAGGATTGGATGTCTGCATACAGGCAACCCTCGTCATCATCATAGCCGGAACCATTGCCGGACTCATTCCCGCACTGAAGGCATCGAGGGTAAGACCGATAGAGGCACTGAGGGCAGAATAAATAGAGTGGGCGCAAGGGAAATATAATTTTTTAATCCTTTAATTCTTTAATTTCAAATGAAATTCGACATAGATACCTACCGCGAGATTATCGACACGATCACCCGCAACAAGAGTCGCAGTTTTCTTACTGGATTCGGAGTGTTTTGGGGAGTGTTTATGCTCATCGTACTTATTGGCGGTGGACAGGGACTCAAGGAGATGCTGCAGAAGAACTTCGCGGGATTCGCCACCAACTCGGCGATGATATGGACGCAGAATACCACCAAGGCATACAAGGGATTCCGCAAGGGACGATATTTCTCGATGGTAGAGAAAGATATGACACGTCTGCGCCAACAGGTGCCCGAACTCGATATTATCACCCCAGTGATGTTCGGTGGCAAGAAGAATGCCGTGAAGGGCGAGCACTCTTTCTCGGCAAACGTGTCGGGAGTGAGCTATGACTATGCCGACGTAACTTCCCCTATCATGTACTACGGACGCTTTCTCAATGAGATGGATGTTCGTGAGGCTCGCAAGGTGTGCGTAATAGGTAAGGAGGTGTATAAGAAACTGTTCCCCGGTGGTGGCGACCCTTGTGGACAGCGCATTCGTCTCGACTCTACATATTATCAGATTGTGGGAGTGGATTACAAGGTAAGTGGCATCAACATCAACGGACGAAACGACCAGATAGTGTCTATCCCATATACCGTATTCCGCAAGGCATACAACTCGGGCGACCAGATTCATAGTCTCGCCGTGACGGCCAAACCGGGAGTGGTGATGAGTACAATCACCGACCGTATGCGCACGGTGATAGCAAGGGCGCACACTGTCGATCCAACAGACGAGAAGGCGGTAACCGTATTTAATACCGAGATCATGTTTGCCATGCTCGACAACCTCTTTAATGGTGTCAACTTCCTGATATGGCTTGTGGGTATAGGAACATTGCTTGCCGGAGCCATCGGTGTGTCGAACATCATGATGGTGACGGTGAAGGAGCGCACCACGGAGATAGGCATACGACGTGCCATCGGTGCCACACCTAAGATGATTCTCTCGCAGATTATTTCGGAGAGTATGTTATTGACAATAGTGGCGGGAATGAGTGGTATCCTATTCGGTGTTTGCATATTGCAGATGATAGAGATGGCGAACACTACCGACGGTATAGTAGGGGCGCATTTCCAGGTGGGATTCTGGACGGCTATTGCTGCAGCGCTGCTGTTGAGTTGTCTCGGCGGACTTGCCGGTCTTGCCCCGGCATGGAGGGCAATGAGCATCAAACCAGTGGATGCAATGAGAGACGAGTAGAAAATTGAAATATTGAAATATTGAAAAATTGAAATATATGAAAAAGTACAGAAAACTGATTGTTGCGGTCATCATTGCCGTAATTTTCATCGGAACATTCGTGTTCCTTTATCAGAAGTCACAACCGACTCCTGTTGTTTACAATGAATTTACTCCTGAGTTGAAGGACATCCAGAAGACTACCGTCATCACAGGAAAGATTGAACCCCGCAACGAGGTTACGGTGAAACCGCAGATAAGCGGTATCATTACCGAACTCTACAAGGAGGCTGGCGACATGGTGCAGCAGGGCGAGGTGATTGCAAAGGTGAAAGTTATCCCCGACATGGGACAGCTTTCTTCGGCTGAGGCCCGTGTGCGCCTTGCCGACATCAACCTCAAGCAGGCTCAGGTGGATTTCTCCCGCGAGGAGTCGCTCTTTAAGCAGAAGTTGGTGAGTGCCGACGAGTTTGACAAAATCAAGCAGACTCTACGTCAGGCAAAGGAGGAGGTAGTGGCGGCACAGGATGCTCTCGATGTTGTGAAGAATGGTGTGTCGAAGAGTAATGCCAGTGCCAGTTCAACGCTCATCCGATCCACTATCACCGGTCTCATCCTCGATGTACCTGTAAAGGTGGGTAATACAGTTGTGCTCAGTAACACCTTTAACGACGGTACCACTATTGCCACTGTGGCAAATATGAACGACCTTATCTTCCGTGGAAATATCGACGAGACGGAGGTGGGACGATTGGTGGAAGGAATGCCGATGAAGATTACCGTTGGAGCATTGCAGGATCTCTCGTTTGAGGCAAACCTTGAGTATGTGTCTCCCAAGGCAGTGGAGAGCAACGGAGCCAACCAGTTTGAGGTGAAGGCGGCAGTGCATGTCATCAAGGGTGGAAAGATTCGTTCGGGATATAGTGCCAATGCCGAGATTGTGCTTGCTAAGGCCAGCAAGGTGTTGTCGATTCCCGAGAGTGCCATCGAATTTAGTGGCGACTCCACCTTTGTATATGTAGTAAAGGGTTCTGGTGAGAAGAAGACCTACGACCGACGTGCCGTTACCACTGGACTGAGCGACGGTGTGAACATCGAGATCAAGAAGGGTATATCCGTCAAGGACAAGGTGCGCGGACCTCAGAAGGTGGCTGACACAAATAATAAATAACACTTTGATATCTTCCTTAAGTTCCCCCTAAAATAATATAAATATATGAAAAAGGTATTATCAATTATATCAGTTTTCTTGTTTGCGACATCACAGATGATGGCACAGGAGGCAAAGCAATGGACTCTGCAGGAGTGCATTCAGTATGCCCTCGACCATAATATCCAGGTGAAGCAGCAGCAGAACACCACTCGTCAGCAGAAGATTCAGCTCGACGACAACAAGGGAAATCATCTTCCTACGGTGGATGCATCCATCGATCAGAATTTCTCCTTCGGACGTGGTCTTACGGCTCAAAACACATACGAGAACACCAATACTTCGCGTACGTCATTCCAACTCGGTGCTTCTGTTCCCTTGTTTATGGGCGGCAAGATAGTCAATGCTGTCAAACTCTCCCAACTCAACCTCGACGCATCGCTTGCCGACCTCGAAAGGGCGCAGGATGACATCCGCACGCAGGTGGCAAAGGCATACGTGCAGATTCTGTATGACATGGAGGTGAGCGATGTGGCTAAGCGACAGATTGCCATCGACTCGATGCAGGTGTATCGACTTGAGAGGATGATGGAGGTTGGAAAGGCCAGTCAGGCTGAGGTGTCGCAGCAGAAGGCTACTCTCGCACAGAGTCGTCTCACTGCCACTAATGCCGACAACAACTACCGTCTTTCGCTTTTGGCACTCTCTCAGCTTCTCGAATTGCCCACTCCCGAGGGCTTTTCTATCGTAAAACCTGATGTGGCTGCCATCACTCCGTTGAGTGGCAATGAGGGCAGTATCGTGGCTCCTGATGTCATCTATGCCGAGGCACTCGGAGTGAAACCCCAGGTGAAGGCAGAGCAACTGCGCCTTAAGGCAACCGACTTCAATATCAAGATAGCTCGTGCCGACTATATGCCTACGCTCTCTTTCTCTGCAGGACTTGGCACCAACTATTATAAGACGTCGGGATTTGAAGCCGATGGATTTGGCAAGCAGTTGAAGAACAATTTCGGTCAGTATCTCGGTCTAAACCTCTCCATCCCTGTGTTTAATCATTTCTCCACCCGCAACAAGATACGCACGGCGAAGATAGACCGCGAAAACCAGGTGCTGAAACTTGAGGATACCAAGAAGACGCTTTACAAGGAGATACAGCAAGTGTATTACAATGCAGTGGCTTCGGAGGCGAAATACACTTCAAGCCAACAGGCGGTGATGAGCAATTCGGATGCCTTTGCACTGATGAAGGCAAAATACGAGAACGGCAAGGCCAACATCACCGAGTTTAACGAGCAGAAGAACAACCTGCTCAAATCAGAGAGCGACATGGTGCAGGCTAAATATGAATACCTCTACAATTCCGCCCTCATCGACTTCTATCGTGGCAGGACTCTGAGTTTCTGACGCAACGACTAATGTTTTTGTGCTATATATTATATTTTTAACGAGACTGTGCATCCTATATGGTCGCAGTCTCGTTCTTTTCTTCTCTTGATATAGAAATTTTTTCATTTCTTCGCATAAATCAATAAATTCGTTATGCAGAGATTAAAATATATTGTAAAAATGCAAAGTCTGCGAAAGAATCTATACCTTTGCACCTTGAAAAAGAGACATAGTATTCAGGATTATTATGGTAAGACAATGTTTTATTCTATTCGGTTGCCTGGCTTTGGGCGAACTGATAGTAAGGTTAACGGGCGTGAAGCTGCCGGCAAGTATCATAGGCATGCTTATACTTACGCTGATGTTGAAATTGAAGGTCATCAAACTGGAGTGGGTGCGTGGCCTTACGGATTTTCTCATAGCCAATCTCGGTTTTTTCTTCGTGCCGCCTGGTGTGGCGTTAATGCTTTATTTCGACTTGATTAAGGCCGAGGTATTGCCGATAGCCCTGGCAACATTGTTGAGCACCATCATCGTTCTTCTGATTACGGGTCAAACCCATCAAGCTGTGAGCAAGGGAGAGAATAAGGTGCGCGAGAAAATACATACAAAGAAACATGAATAAGACATTATGAAAGAGATTATCAGCAACGAATATTTCATGCTCGCCCTTACCTTCGGCGTGTTTTTCATTGCCAAGGCCATACAACGTCGCCTTGGTTGGGTATTGTTTAATCCCATTCTCATTGCCATAGCCATCATCATTGCCTTTCTTCTTGTGATGGATATTCCCTACGAGACATATCATGAGGGGGCGAAGTTGATAGAGTTCTGGCTTAAGCCCGCCGTAGTGGCTCTTGGAGTGCCGCTCTATCTTCAATTATCGTCTATCAAGCGACAGTTTGTGCCCATCTTGGCTTCGCAGATGATGGGATGCATTGTGGGTATTGTGAGTGTGGTGATAATAGCCAAGTTGTTGGGTGCATCCGACGCGGTCATCATGTCGCTCGCAAGCAAGTCGGTCACCACTCCAATTGCCATGGAAGTGACCCTGGTGTTGGGCGGAATACCTTCGCTCACAGCTGCCATTGTGGTAATCACAGGTCTCATCGGAGCAATAATCGGTTTCAAGATGCTTTCCGTAGGTCATGTTCATAATCCCATGGCTCTCGGATTGTCTATGGGAGCCGCATCCCATGCCCTCGGCACATCTGCCGCCATGGACCGCGACCAGTTTGTGGGTGCATACGCCAGTCTTGGTCTCACCCTCAACGGCATCCTTACCGCCCTTCTCACTCCTACGGTAATCGACATAATCAATACGTTTTAATCTTGCACAGATAACTACAGAACCAACAAAGCATGACAAACAGTCAGCAAAGATTAAAAAAATTATGCTTTGCCGACATTATGGCATTTTTGCGACTATTGGCACACGGATTGCGATGTCTATTAGTGAAAGCGGAAGGCTACAAAGAGCGACAAAAGCTTGGAGGAAGCCGGAAGCAAAGAACATTAATAGTATAACAATATTAAAATAGGAGGTTATTATGTTACC
>SAMEA3663103__coassemble_334_pt1 | contig 24731 bp, 18 predicted proteins | sample SAMEA3663103__metabat2_low_PE_014 | metagenome-assembled genome bin SAMEA3663103 (sample SAMEA3663103) | pig gut metagenome | biome: pig gut; feature: pig-associated habitat; material: faeces | place: France | collected 2012 | reverse complement strand
ATCGGCAGAACCATAGTAAGGAGGAGCAATAATAATGTTATTCTGAAAACCTTCAAACCGATATTATTTATTATTTAACTTTAGCATGTACTCAACTTTTGAGGAGTCAAGGAGTTAAGGAGTTAAGGAGTTAAGGAGTTAAGCCATTAGTATTGAGCATTGGATATAAGCGCAACAACATTTGGCTTAACTCCTTAACTCCTTAACTCCTTAACTACCAAACATTTCCCTTACTTGAGAAAGTTGAATTAGTCAATTTCCTCGTCAGCCTCATAGCCGCCCATCTCGCGGATGGCGTTCTTCAGCATGGTGTATTGCTGATAGAGGTGGTTGACAGCTTCCTCGCCCTGAGTGTAGTCGTGCATAGGAGCCTTGAGGAAGAAGCTGAGGAAACGCTGTATGCCATATCGTCCGGCGCGTGCTGCAAGGTCGCTCAGCAAGCAGAGGTCGAGACAGAGAGGAGCGGCAAGGATAGAGTCGCGGCAGAGGAAGTTGATCTTGATCTGCATAGGATAGCCCATCCAACCGAAGATGTCGATATTGTCCCATCCCTCCTTGTTGTCGTTGCGTGGAGGATAGTAGTTGATGCGCACCTTGTGATAATACTGAGTGTCCTCGTCGTTGCCGTGTCCGTAGAGGTCGGGCTGTATCTCTGGCTTGAGGATAGTCTCGAGGGTAGAGAGCTTGCTCACCTCCTTGGTGTGGAAGTTGGCTGGCTCATCGAGAACGAGACCGTCGCGATTGCCGAGGATATTGGTTGAGAACCATCCGTGGAGACCGAGGCAACGTGTGCCGATGATAGGAGCGAAACCGCTCTTGACGAGGGTCTGACCAGTCTTGAAGTCCTTACCAGCGATAGGCATCTTGGTCTGCTCGGCGAGCTCCCACATAGCGGGGATATCCACTGTGGTGTTGGGGGCGCCCATGATGAAGGGAGCACCCTCGGTGAGGGCAGCATAGGCATAGCACATAGAAGGAGCAACATGCTCGCGGTCGTCGGCCTTCATGGCAGCCTCAAGATCGGCAAGATGATAGTGAATCTTCTCGCATACGGGTACGTAGATCTCGGTAGATGCAGCCCAAAGCACAACGATACGGGCGCAACCGTTCTTCTCCTTGAAGTCGCGGATGTCCTGACGAATGGCCTCCACCATCTCCCAACGAGTCTTGCAGTCCTTCACGTTGTCGCCATCAAGACGCTTGGCGTAGTTCTTGTCGAATGCAGCCTTCATCGGTTTGATGGCCTCGAGCTCGTCTTTCACCGGATTGATATCCTTCTCCTTGAGCACCTCGGCATACATAGCAGCCTGATAGGCGTTTTGGGGATATACATCCCAACAACCGAAGACGATGTCATCGAGTTTTGCCATTGGAACGATGTCTGCGTAATGCAGATATTTTTTGTCATCACCACGACCAATACGGATTTTGTCATACTGCGTCATGGATCCTACGGGCTTTGCAAGTCCGCGGCGTGTCATAAGAACACCTGTCATGAATGTTGTGGCTACAGCTCCGCAACCTACAACCATGATACCTAATTTGCCGTCTGCCGGCTTAACATTAGTTTGCTTCATTACAATTAATTTATTTAATGTTTATAACAATATTTCTTTTTTATGGTATATACGTTTAAAAAAATCACGCTATGGCTCATATACGTCAAACCACGAGGTCATCACCCAGTTGGCCTTGGCGCCATCAGGAATGACCGGTGTCCATCCCTCGCCCATAAACCAGAGGGTGTCGCAACCAATCTCATGTGCAGGAATGATGTCCTTGTCGTAACTGTCACCAATGACGAGCGCCTTAGAGGGGTCGCTTACTCCTATCGCCCTCAGGCCCATGCGCCATATCTCGGGGTCGGGCTTTCGCACTCCCACTACAGCCGACTCAATCACCTGACTGAAACTATCGTCGAGCCCAAACTGACTGAGCACTGCATTTACATTTCCATAGAAATTGCTTACGAGGATGGTCTTGCCCTTCTTGACATAATCGCCAAAGAGTTCTCTCATCACCTCTTTGGATAGATTTGTGGATTCCTCGGTGGCCTCTATCAGTGTGTCGAGGATGTCGTCGAGCCACTCGTCGGGGGCGAACCCTTCAATGCGCTCCTGTATATATTCGAGTTCGATGGTCAACTTCTTCCGAAGTGTCTCAGTGAAATCGTCATTGCCCTGGATTATAGGGTTCTTGGCCAGTGTGCGCTCGGCATGAACATAGGCATCGCGGAAGAGAGGTTCATCCACAGGCACTCCATTCTTCTGATAGGCATGCCATATACGCTTGCCCCAATGCATTCCGTCGGAATCGAGAGTGCCGCCATAGTCGAAGATGACAGCCTCATAATAACCGTTTTCTATTCGCTCGCGCAACAGGTCGATGTTGCCCTGATGCACTGCCTTGATCACCTTGATTGCCATATATTCGGCGGCCTCCTTATAGCAACGCGAATAACTTGGCCAGTCGTTGACATCTATATACACCCTCTCACCGTCGTCGCGAATGATGCAGTCGCCACCATAGAAATCAAGATCGAGGGAATTAGCCACAGCATTGGCCTCATACATGAAATCGTATTCATCGAAGGGAGTATGCTTGGGCACTCCGTTATGCCCGTTGTTGGAGAACTTCATTTCTCCATCGTCATCAGGATAATAGAAACGGAAGAAAGGAGTGTCGCTTACTCCATAGAATTTGACAAGGTCGCCCTTGACATGAGCACAAACATAAGGCTGAACCCCACGCTCACTCATAGCCGCCTTAGCAGCCTTGCACGCCTCCTCATCGGGCGCGAACACCACATCGTCCTCACACTCTGAATAGCCATAGGCTTTCTTCACCCAATAGCCATCCTTACCCTTTGGCTCTGGCACATTGAAACCACAGGAAGCAAGATGAACAGTTTGGAATCCACGGTTCTGGCAGTATCCAAACACCGAGCGCACAGTGTTTATCACCGGCACTTTGGATGCATCCAATTCCACCAAAGCCTTATCGGAACGAGCCATAGAGATATATGCATCAGCATCTTTCTGAAGACAGAAATCATCTTCATCCACGATTCTGATGTCAAACCCGCTTTGTCGTAGCAGGTCGCATAAACTATTCAATATACGGGCATCCTTGTCCTCGGAGTTTGGCGAGAACCTCTTTGCCCTTTTTATAGCCACTATCATAGTATCAGTGCACTGCCTTATTTTGTAGTTGGGCGCAAAGTTATATAATATTTCTCAAATAAAGAAATCTTTTAACCTATTTTATTTCTCCTTATTATAATAATAAAGATTTATAGCACTTTTTGACTATTGCATGGGAAAAATTGAACATAAAAGGAAGAGTTAAGGAGGAGTTAAGGAGGAGTTAAGGAGTTAAGCCAATAGTATAGAGCGTTGGATAACCACGGTGGAGTATCAGCGCACAAATCATTTGGCTTAACTCCTTAACTCCTTAACTCCTTAACTCCTTAACTCCTTAACTCCCAAATTATGTTTAATCTCTATGCTCAATTATTACCATAGAATCTGTTTCCAGCCCTGAGCTGATGGCGCATGATGCTCAAGAGCTCCTGACTCTCCTGCAGAATATTGATATACACGAGGTCGATCTTCAGCGTACTGACATCGCCACCCTTCTGCATGCGGTCGTAGTGGTGCTTGCGCACTGACGAGAGACGGTCCTTAAGCTCCTCAGCCTGTGCCAATACCTCGTCGTATTCGTCGAAACGGCCAGTACTGAGCATTGCGGATGTACGCTTCATAAGGTCGGCTATTTTTTCACGTATGGGGTCGAACTCCTTGACAAGATTGTCGGGCATAGGATTGAAGTTGTTATCCACATGCTCCTTAATCGGGTCGAGCATACGGCGCAGACAGTAGATATACTGCTGGTCGCTGTTGATACCGAGGTGATACCATGTGTTGCGCTCCAAGGCTACGTTCTGAGGCACACGACGAAGTGCGAGCAACTCCTTGCGGCGGTATTTCTTGAGTTCCACCTGCTCGCCCTTGAGTTCCTTGAGCAACTTCGACATGGCGCGATGGTCCTCGGAGACAAGAGAATCAAGAATCTTATTATATTTGCACAGGGCGAATTTGCAGACGAAGGTCTGGGTGCGTCTTACGTGCTTCATCAACAGGTCGAGCACAATCTCGGGGTCCTTGGTGCGCATCATCAGACGGAACACATCGTCGTTCTTCTCGCCTGCCTTCTTGTTCTTATACATTATATTACTACGTATGAGCAGGAATACCACAAGTGCCATGAAGGCGAACATCGCAACAAATCCGCCAAGATACATAACGAGACATACGATGGCACATATACCGAAGGCCACACCGGCGGTGATAAACCATCCACCGATTACGGAGAGCACTCCAGTGACGCGGAACACTGCACTCTCGCGACTCCATGCACGGTCGGCAAGAGATGTACCCATTGCCACCATGAAGGTGACGTAGGTGGTTGAGAGTGGCAACTTATATGTGGTACCGATAACTATCAGCACAGATGCCAAAACGAGGTTGACAGCAGCACGGACGACGTCGAAGGCGGCACCGTCGGCAAGGATGGCATCCTCCTTGCGGAAACGTGTGTCAATCCACTTGAAGAATCCACTGGGGATGACCTTTGTAACAAACTCGCCTGCATCCTGAGATCCTCTCACGATACTGCGTGCGGCACGCGAGCTTCCGAACATCTCGTCGCCCTCGTCCTGACGGGAGAGATCGACACTGGTCTTAACCACATTCTGGGCTTTCTTGGAGGTAACCATAGCGAAAATCATTATCGCACCGGCTATCATAAGATAGAGTATCGGAGTCTTTGCCGAGGTCATGAGCGAGGTCATCATGAAGGTGTCGTCGTTGCCTGTGCCATTGGCGGTAAAATCAAGGAACGAGTCGAGACCAGCCATAGGAACGCCGATGAAGTTGACAAGGTCGTTGCCGGCAAAAGCCATGGCAAGGGCGAATGTACCCATCATCACAACCAACTTGAACACATTAACCTTGAGAAGGTGGATAATCTCCATCAATATGGTGGAAATAACGAAGGTCACTCCCATCAGCATCTGTGTGTTGGTCTTGATCCATGATTTTGTGGCGTCCTCGATAAACGGAGACTTCGACAGACCTTTTATAAATATAAAGTAGGCCAGGATTGTGAAAGCTATACCACCGAAGATGGCAATAGTATATTTGAGATGGCGGTTGTAGCTGAATGTGAACACCACTCGCGCAATCCACTGCACTATCACTCCAAAGAAGAAGGCAATAGCCACACTGACAAAGATGGCAAGGATGACACTCAGGGCCTTGTCGGAATTGAGCAACTGGTCGAAGGTGAGACTTCCGTCGGCATTCATTTTCAAGAGGGCAAGGATGAATGTACCTCCCAGGAGCTCAAACACGAGCGACACAGTGGTGGATGTAGGCAAACCAAGCGTGTTGAACATGTCGAGCACAATCACGTCGGTGACCATCACAGCGAGGAAGATTGTCATCACCTCATGAAATGAATAATTCTCGGGCTGCATGATGCCGTGACGCGCCACATCCATCATTCCTGCACTCATCATGGCACCAATGACCACTCCGAAGGAGGCTACGAACATAACTGTCTTGAACTTCGCCACCTTAGCTCCAATGGCGGAATTGAGGAAGTTGACGGCATCGTTGCTCACTCCCACAAAAAGGTCGAACACTGCCAATACGAGCAGGAAGACCACAATCAGTAAATAAAACGTTTCCATAAAAACCTAATCTTGCATTTATTGTTTTGCGCTGCAAAATTAGGCAATGTATATTACAACTCCGTAAAATACATATTTCAATTCTGTTACATTTACAAAACGGCAGGAATTTCCACCCAAAAAGTGGAGCCTTCGCCCACTCTCGACCGCACTCCGACGGTTCCGCCGAGACTAAAAGCATAAGAACGGCACACGGAAAGTCCGAGTCCTGCTCCCTGCACAAACTCATCCAGTTTGAAGAAACGGTCGAAGATTCTGTCGTGCGCCTCTTCGGGGATTCCCTTTCCTGTATCCGAGACACTGATGCGCACATGTCCGTTTTCCAATTGCTCGAATGTGATGGATATGGAACCTCTGTCAGTAAACTTGAGTGCGTTGGACATAAAGTTCTCGATTATCTCGCGCAATCTACCATAATCGGAATGTATCTTAAACTTCTCCTTGCTGACATCACAATTAATGGAGACATGCGGGTTGAGATTCTTTTTGCAGAATTTCTCCGCCACCTCATGCAGCATTGGCATGACATCAAAATCAGATATATTCATCTTCGTCTTGTCGTCAGATGCCTCTGCCTTTGAGATGGTCATCATATCCTCAAAGATATTGAGCAGCTTCTGGTTGTTCTCCTTGATGATGGAGATTAGTCCGTCGCGCTCGTTGGGGTCGGTGACAGTGGGAAGGATGTCAGAGAATCCCACGATAGCATTCAGCGGTGTGCGCACCTCATGACTGATATTGTCGATGAACGAAGTCTTCAGTCGGTCGCTTTCCTCGGCCTTGTTACGCGCGTCAACAAGGTCTTGTTCCATACGCTTCACATCATCTATACAACTGGTTGTACCCACTATTACAAGAGGTACTCCCGTGGAGTCGCTCTCTGCAATCGTGGCATAGCTGTCGGCCCAATATTCACTGTCAACATGTGGTGCCTTGACTCGATACTGCTCATGGTATTCAGTCTTCACACCCTTGCAAAGATCTATCAGTCCTGCCCTCACCCTATCAACATCACTCGAATTGACAGATTGCATAATTATCTCAAACGGGCATCCCGGCGGTGGAGTCAACACGTCGGCACGGGCACGGAAGTCACTGTCGTAGGTGATAGTCATGGTGGGCACATCCAGTCGCCATGTCGCTAATTTCATTGCCTTCAACACCAACTCGTGCTCCACTCCATGCTTGTGGAGCGAGCCGAGGTGCAACATTTCTTCTTCGGTTCTCTTGCGGTCGTGCCACTGATAGAATAATGCGCCAACAAAGAAAACCAACAACATTACTGTTGCGATGAACGCAAGCAACGTGGTGTCGCTCTGAATGCCTATATATGTAAAGTTATTATATAATAACATGCTATAAGTGATTAATTTGGTAATTTCAAGGGGCAAAAATACAAAATATTTTTGTAATAGTGGAAAAAAACAGAATTTTTTTTGGGATTTTCTATGAAATTGAGTAACTTTGTACCCAAATATTGAGATTTTCAACTGAAATAGAGGTATATTGAATTGGGAATTTAATGAATTAATAAACATAAATGGAAAAAGAATTTGAATTGATCGCCAAAACATTCATGGGACTGGAACCTGTATTGGCGAAGGAATTGACACAATTGGGCGCCAATGACGTGCAGATCGGACGACGCATGGTGTCATTTACGGGAAACAAGGAGTTGATGTATCGCGCCAACTTCCAACTGCACACTGCAATCAGGATATTAAAACCCATCACTCACTTCAAGGCCAAGTCGGCCGACGATGTGTATGAGGAGATTAAAAAGGTGGATTGGACGGAGTACCTCGACAACAACAAGACATTCGCTGTGGATGCCGTGGTTTTCTCCGACGAATTCCGACACTCTAAGTTTGTTGCCTACAAGGTTAAGGATGCCATCGTTGACCAATTCCGCGAAAAGACTGGCCAACGCCCGAATATCAGTGTAGCCAACCCCGACATACGCCTAAACATCCATGTGGCTGAAGACAAATGCACTCTTTCGCTCGACTCCAGCGGTGAGAGCCTGCACAGGCGTGGCTATCGACAGGAAAGCGTGGAGGCACCACTCAACGAGGTTCTTGCAGCCGGAATGATACTCATGACCGGATGGCAGGGCGAAACCGACTTCATCGACCCTATGTGCGGTTCGGGCACTCTGCTCATCGAGGCGGCACTCATCGCACGCAACATGGCGCCAGGATTGTTCCGCAAGGAGTTTGCATTCGAAAAATGGCCCGACTTCGACAAGGACCTCTTCGACGAGATATACAACGACGACTCTCAGGAACGAGAGTTCAACCACCATATCTATGGTTATGACATCGACATGAAGGCGGTAAATACCGCCAACATGAACGTGAAGGCGGCAGGACTGAGCAAAGACATCACTGTGGCTCAAGCCGACTTCAAGGACTTCACCCAGCCGAAAGAGAAGAGTATCATCGTCACCAATCCTCCCTATGGCGAGCGTATCTCAACGCCCGACCTGCTTGGCACATACAAGATGATAGGGGAAAGGCTCAAGCACCAGTTCCTCGACAACGACGCATGGATACTGAGCTATCGAGAGGAATGTTTTGAACAGATAGGACTGAAACCGTCGCTCAAGACACCTCTTTATAATGGTTCGCTAGAATGTGAATTCCGCAAGTATCAGATATTCGACGGGAAATTGCGCGACTTCCGCTCTGAAGGCGGTATCGTGAAGACTGACGAAGAGAAAAAACTCATGCGCGAAAAGCACAGATTCAAGAAAGAACGCGAGTTTAAGAAGAGACTCTCTGAGACGGAGGAAAATGAAGAGGGCGACATACGCTCATTCAAGTTCCATCGACACGATGTGCTCAACAGCGAGGACAAGCGCCCGCGCCGTCGTAACAACGATGATGACAACGAACGTGGAAGAAAGCCTTTCGACCGAAAAGGCAAGGGTGGATTCGACCGAAAAGGTGGATTTGACCGAAAAGGCAAGGGCGGATTCGACCGCAAGGGTGGATTCGACCGCAAAGGCAAAAGACAGAATAAAGATTTCGATTCTTATGACGACTAAAAAATTATTTGCGGCAATAGTCATATTTTCCAGTATTATGGCATCTACCAGCATCACGGCACAGGAGCTAAAGCAGTTTACCCTCGAGGAACTCAACTTTGGCGGTGTAAACTATCGGAAGTTCATCCCCGAGCGGCTTTACACTACATGGTGGGGCGACCAACTGATGTATCTCGACGTGGAGGAAACGGGTGAGATCAATATGAAGACTGGAGCTAAAAAGCCTCTCTTCAATCTCGACGACATCAACGATAAATTAAGAGACATCAACGGCAAGCTCGACGAAAAAGACAAGGTGAGGACACTGCAAAGAGTGGCGTTCCCCTACCCCGGCAAGACCATTGCCCTTGTGGAAAGCAGGACTGTCAGGATGTTGTATGACTGGAGCAAATGTGAGGTGATCTGGAAACAGGCTTGCGAGGGTGAGACCGAAACCCATTGGAACAAGACATCACGCATATCTGCCTACGTAAAGGACAACCAACTGTGGATAACGGATGCTGAGGGAAAGAGTAAGCAACTCACCACCGACGGTACACGAGAGATTGTGTATGGACAGTCGGTTCACCGCGATGAATTCGGTATTGAAGAGGGTATCTTCTGGGCTCCCGACGGAAATAGGTTTGCATTCTATCGTATGGACCAGACCATGGTAACGGATTATCCCCAGGTGAACACCTTCGAGCGAGTGGCTACATACGAGCCCGACAAATACCCTATGCTCGGAATGACAAGCCATAAGGTGACTGTGGGTATCTACGACTGCACAACCGGCAGGATGCAATATCTCAACGCCGGCGACCCTACCGACCGCTATTTCACTAACATAGCATGGAGTCCTGACAGCAAGACGGTTTATATGTTTGAACTCAACCGACTGCAAAACGACTGCCAACTCGTGAGTTATGATGCCACAACAGGCAACAAACAGAAGGAGCTATATCGCGAGACAAGCGACAAATATGTGGAACCCATGCATCCTATTGTCTTCTTGCCATGGGACAATCAGCAGTTTGTCATGCAGAGTCAGAAAGACGGATACAACCACCTTTATATATATAATATAGGTACGGGAAAGATTCGACAACTGACCACTGGCAATTTCGTGGTAGAGGACTTCTGTGGATTCAACACCAAGAACAGGTCGGTAATCATTGTATCCAATGAAGCCAACCCCATACAGCGCAACATCTATGCCATCGACGTGAAGACTGGTAAGCGAAAGGCTCTCGACAACGGTCGAGGCAGTCATTATGCCATGCCCAGCAAGAGCGGACAGTGGGTTGTGGATATGTATAGCGAACCAGATGTGCCTCGCAACTACGACCTTGTAGCCACATCCAACGGAAAGGCAATCAGACTGCTGACATCCAAAGACCCATGGGAGGGTTATCAGCAACCTATCTTCGAGAGCGGAAGCATTAAGGCTGCCGACGGCACTACCGACTTGTACTGGCGAATGGTGAAACCAGCCAACTTTGATGCTACGAAGAAATATCCCACTGTGGTATATGTGTATGGAGGACCTCACGCCCACAATGTGGAGGCAGCATGGCATTGGTATAGCCGTTCGTGGGAGACTTACATGGCCCAGAAGGGATATATCGTGTTCATCCTCGACAACCGTGGCAGCGAAAACCGCGGACTGGAGTTTGAACAGGCCACATGGCACAAGCTCGGTAAGGTGGAAATGCTCGACCAAATGAAGGGTGTGGATTATCTTAAGTCGTTGCCCTATGTTGATGCCAACCGACTTGGTGTGCACGGATGGAGCTATGGCGGATTTATGACTATCTCGCTCATGACCAACTATCCCGACGTGTTCAAGGTGGGAGTGGCTGGAGGTCCTGTCATCGACTGGAAATGGTATGAGGTGATGTACGGAGAGAGATATATGGGCACTCCCGACACCAACAAGGAGGGTATTGAGGCTTGTTCGCTCATACCTATGGCAAAGAACCTCAAGGGCAAACTGCAGATTATCATCGGTATGAACGACCCTACGGTTGTTCCCCAGCAGGCCCTGTCGTTCATCGACGCATGTACCGAAGCTGGCACACAGCCCGACTTCTTCGTATATCCTGGCGAGGGACACAACATGATGGGACACAAGAGTGTTCATCTGCATGAACGTATAACTCAATACTTTGAGGATTACCTTAAGTGAATTAGGAATTAGGGATTAGGAATTAGAATATTAGAAATGAAAATATTATTATTAGGAAGTGGCGGCCGCGAGCACGCCTTAGCATGGAAAATCTCACAGAGCGAGAAGGTAGAAAAACTGTTTATTGCCCCTGGCAATGCCGGTACGACAAATTGCGGTGAGAATGTGGCAATCGGAGTCAACGACTTCGAGAAAATCAAGGAGTTTGTTGTTGACAACAACGTAGATATGGTTGTAGTAGGTCCTGAGGACCCACTTGTAAAGGGTGTTTACGACGACCTGAAATCCGACGAGCGCACTAAGAACGTGCCCGTCATCGGTCCGTCGAAGGCCGGTGCAGTGCTCGAAGGCTCAAAGGATTTCGCAAAGGCGTTTATGCAGCGTCATAATATCCCAACGGCAAAATACCAGACATTCGATGGCACAACACTTGAGGAGGGTCTGAAATTCCTGGAGACGCTCAAGGCTCCCTACGTATTGAAGGCTGACGGTCTTTGTGCCGGTAAGGGTGTTCTCATCCTTCCCACCCTCGACGAGGCTAAAAAGGAACTCAAGGAAATGCTTGGCGGCATGTTTGGCAATGCCTCTGCCCGTGTGGTCATCGAGGAATATCTTAGCGGCATCGAGTGCTCGGTATTCGTTCTCACCGACGGTACCCACTATAAGATTCTGCCCGAGGCAAAAGACTACAAGCGCATAGGTGAGGGCGACACTGGTTTGAACACTGGTGGTATGGGCAGTGTCACTCCCGTTCCATTTGCCACCAAGGAATGGATGCAGAAGGTGGAGGACCGTATCATACGTCCCACTGTGAATGGTCTGGCCTCTGAAGGTATCGACTACAAGGGTTTCATCTTCTTCGGACTTATCAATGTAGATGGCGAACCGATGGTCATCGAGTATAACTGCCGTATGGGAGACCCCGAGACCGAGAGTGTTATGCTCCGTCTTAAGAGTGACATTGTAGATCTCTTCGAGGGAGTTGCCAATGGCGACCTCGACAAGCGCTCTATCGAGTTCGACGAGCGTGCTGTGGTATGCGTGATGCTCGTAAGTGGTGGATATCCCCAAGAATACAAGAAAGGCTATCCTATCACAGGAATCGAGAATGTCGAAGGCAGTATCGTCTTCCATGCCGGCACAACGACGAAGGATGGTGAGGTAGTGACCAATGGCGGCCGTGTGATTGCTGTGAGCTCCTATGGCAAGGACAAGGCAGAGGCTCTGAAGAAGAGTTTCGAGGAGGCACAGAAGATCAACTTCACCGACAAGTATTTCCGTCGCGACATAGGACAAGACATTTGAATTAAGAATTAAGGACGAAGAATGTTATTACAGAACAGGATATCACGAAGCAGGCTGTTGTTGCCGTCAATGGGATTGTATGCCATTGCCGTATGGCTATTGTATGGATTGGTTACAGATCACCTTTGGCTGCAATTTGCCTGTTTCGTGATATCCTCATATCTGATGGTGGAGCTCAACAACAGCAATGCCCTGATACGAATATACAGTAGAATGGTGTCGTGCTCATTCATCATGATGGTGTGCATGTCCACATTTCTGTTGCAGTCATCCAAGGGTATGTTGTTGTCGATATGCGTGGTGATGTCGTTCGTCATGGCATTCCTATCCTATCAGGACAAATACTCAATGGGGCGCATTTTCTATTCGTTCATGTCGATAGGCATAGGGTCAATGATTGATGTCAGTGTGCTGTTCTTTGTACCTGTGATGTGGTTGGCGATGTTCTTCCACTTACAGTCGATGACTCTGCGCACATTCATCTCTTCGCTATTTGGATTGATATGTCCCTACTGGTTTGTGGCGGTTTATCTCATCTACACCAACGACATAACATTGGCAGTGGAACACTTTTCACAGTTGGCAGTATTCGGCAAGGTTGCCAATTTCTCCCAAGTGCCTGTATCGGCATTGGTTTCCATCTGTTATGTCACAATCCTGTCGGTAGTGGGTATCATTCACTACCTCCGCAACCGTGTGTTCGACAAGACTCGCACAAGAATGCTCTACAACACGTTTATCTTGTTTGACATATTCGCTATCGTGTATATCATTCTCCAACCGCAACATTACATTCCTACGCTCATCATCTTGATCGTGACCACATCACCTCTGATAGCTCATTTCATAGCCCTCACCCATACTCGGATAACCAATATAGCATTCAAGGTGATTGTGGCAGCATCATTGGCGCTGACCATCATAAACATACTTCAACTAATATAGACACAATAAAGAATGGATTCCATAATAGCATTTCTTATGAACTGGGGCTATATGGGGATGGCATTGTCAGCCTTCCTTGCCGCCAGCATACTTCCCTTCAGCAGCGAAGCCGTAATGGTGGGTCTGCTTGCTGCCGGACTCGACATGTGGGCATTGGTGGCATGGGGAACGGTGGGCAATGTGCTCGGCAGCCTGTTCAACTATGGTATCGGACGGTTGGGCAAGATGGAATGGATAGAAAAATACCTTCACACCAAACCGGAAGATCTCGACCGTGCACGACGATTCATGGGGGGACGTGGAGCATGGATGGGACTCTTCTCATGTATTCCCGTCATTGGCGATGTCATCACCATTGTGCTTGGACTGATGCGTGCCAATCTCACCATCTTCACCATAAGCGTGACAATCAGCAAACTCGCAAGATATGTCGTGCTGATGGTCACTGCCGGAACTCTTTTCTCATGCTCGTCGGCCAAGAACGACAATGCAAACAAGATTACGGTAAGCATCGAACCGCTGCGCTATCTCACCGAACAGATTGTAGGCGACCGTTTTGAGGTGGTGACAATGGTGCCCAAAGGCAGCAGTCCCGAGACCTACGAACCAACGGCACGACAAATGGCCGACCTCTCGGAGAGTATATTATATATAAAGGTGGGAGAACTGGGATTCGAGCGAACATGGATGCCTCGGCTCACATCCAATGCCCCACATATCACAGTGGTCAACTCATCGGAAGGAATAACGTCTCATATCGGCGACGACCCTCATTCGTGGATGTCGGCACGAAATGCCATCATCATGGCTCACAATATTTATGAAGCCGTGAAGCGTATTGATGTAAAGGACTCGGTTTTCTTTCGTCAGCGCCTCGACAGCCTGTGCAGTGTCATTCATGCCACCGACAAGTATATCAGGCAGACAACCGCACAAGCTCATTGCAAGTCATTCATCATCTATCATCCAGCCCTCACCTACTTCGCCTCCGACTACGGTTTGGAGCAGTTGGCATTGGAGGAGCATGGCAGGGAACCATCGGCAGCCGAACTTGAGCAAATCATCTCCACAGCCCGCGCCAAGGGGGTGAAGACGATGTTCGTGCAACGGGAGTTTGCCAACCGCAATGTGGATATCATCACCAATACCATCGGAGCCCGAAAGGTGGAGATTAATCCTCTCGGATACGACTGGAACAAGGAGATGAGACGAATAGCGGCGGAGATGACTAATTAGGAATTAGGAATTAGGGATTAGGAATTAGGAATTGAGATATTGGGAGTAATATTACGAGACATAAACGCCGGATATAACGGCAGATTGCAACTGCGCGATGTCAATCTCGACATTGCTGACAGGGATTTTGTAGGTATTGTCGGTCCGAATGGTGGCGGCAAGACCACATTGCTTCGTGTCATTCTCGGACTGCTCAAGCCCTCTTCGGGCACCGTTGAGTTTCAGCGCGACGGCCATCAGGTAGATTCTTTGTCTGTTGGCTATCTGCCCCAAACAAGAGATCTCGACACCGACTTCCCCATGTCGGTGGCCGATGTGGTGGCTTCGGGCATGAACTCTCCCCGTCGCCTCTTTGGCGGCTACACAAAAGAACAACGCGCCAGAGCCCACGAGATAATGCAAACAATAGGTATCGCCTCTATGGCACATCGCCCTGTCAAGACACTTAGCGGAGGTGAGTTCCAACGTGTGCTCTTTGCCCGAGCCATGGTGTCGCGCCCAGAACTGCTTATTCTCGACGAACCCAACAATTTCGTTGACGATAATTTCGAGTCGTTCATGTATTCCACCATCCGCAAACTCAATAACGAGGCAGCAATAGTGATGGTAAGTCACGACCGCCAATTTGTTGAGTCATACGCCAAAAAAATCATAGAAGTAAACGAAAGAATAAAGATTTTGCGTTAAAAAGACTGAAATCAACATTATATCAATGTTATTTTTGTAACTTTGCGCCCAAATTATAATAGTAACATATTAATAAAGAAGATGAAACAATTCAGAATTGTAGATAACACACTCGGTTGGCTCTCATTCCTGATAGCCGCCTTCGTGTATTGTTCTACCATCGAACCGACAGCCAGTTTCTGGGACTGTCCGGAGTTTATCTCAACAGGTTATAAACTTGAAATCGGTCACCCACCCGGTGCACCGTTCTTCATGCTTACCGCCAACCTGTTCTCCCAGTTTGTTAGCGACCCTTCCGATGTGGCCCGTATGGTCAACACCATGAGTGCCTTGCTCTCGGCAGCCACGATTATGTTCCTGTTCTGGAGCATCACCCATCTTGTGCGTCGTCTGCTGTTGAACAACGACAGCGAGATGACTGTCGGCAAGATGATAAGCATTGAGGCTTCCGGACTTGTCGGTGCCCTAATCTACACATTCAGCGACACCTTCTGGTTTAGTGCCGTCGAGGGTGAGGTGTATGCCTATTCATCGGCATTCACAGCAGTGGTGTTCTGGTTGATACTCAAATGGGAGGAGCATGCCGACGAGCCACATAGCGACCGTTGGCTTGTGCTCATCATGTATATGACAGGACTTTCCATCGGTGTCCACTTGCTCAATCTGCTTTGCTTGCCTGCCATCGTGCTTGTGTATTACTATCGCAAGTATCCCAATCTCCAGGGCAATGCCGACCTCAAGGGCTCGCTCATAGCCCTGGGCATCTCGGCTGTTATCTTGGCGGCAGTGCTCTATGGAGTTGTTCCGGGCATCGTCCGCGTGGGCGGTTGGTTTGAGTTGTTCTTCGTCAACACTCTTGGCTGCCCGTTCAACACTGGCGAGATTATCTACATCGTCCTCCTTGTTGCCACAATCATCTGGGCTATATGGGAGACATACAACGACCGCAGTGAGAAGCGCGAGAACATCGCCTTCCTTGCATCCATAGCCATGCTCGGCATCCCGTTCTACGGATTCGGATGGAGTTCGGTGGTCATCGGCATCATCGTCCTCGCAATCCTGTGGTTTGTTGTCAACTACAAGCGCAATGGTATCGCCCTTGTCAGCTCTCGCATAAAGAACACGTCACTCCTGTGCATGCTCATGCTGATGATTGGCTATTCGAGCTATGCGCTCATCGTTATTCGCTCATCGGCCAATCCTCCAATGGACCAGAACTCTCCTGAGGACATCTTCACCCTGGGCGAGTATCTCAGTCGCGAGCAATATGGCTCTCGTCCATTGCTATATGGCCAGGCCTACACCTCGCAGGTGGAACTGCAGAAGGATGGTGACATCTGCCGCCCCGCATCCACTAAGGGTGCCCCTGTATATCAGCGCAAGGACAAGGCCTCTGCCGACGAGAAGGACTCCTACTTTGAAGTGCGCACCAAGGACGAATATAAATATGCCCAGAATATGCTGTTCCCGCGTATGTACAGTTCTGCCCATGCCAATGCCTACGAGAGTTGGATGGGTGGTGTGGATGGCAATGAGGTGCCCTACGACCGCTGTGGCGAGATGATTACCGTGAAGGTGCCCACACAGTTGGAGAACATCCGCTTCTTCCTGTCCTATCAGTGCAACTTCATGTACTGGCGTTACTTTATGTGGAACTTTGCCGGTCGTCAGAACGACTTGCAGGGCAATGGCGAATTGGAGCACGGCAACTGGATAACCGGCTTCGACTGGTTTGACAACTGGCGTCTCGGCGACCAAAGCAAGTTGCCCGACGAACTGAAGAACAACAAGGGCCACAACGTCTTCTATTGCCTGCCTCTGCTCTTGGGTCTCATCGGCCTCTTCTGGCAGTCATTGGGCAAGGGTCAGAAAGGCATCCGCCAATTCTGGGTAGTGTTGTTCCTCTTCTTCATGACTGGTCTTGCCATCGTGCTCTACCTAAACCAGACTCCTATGCAGCCTCGTGAGCGCGACTATGCCTATGCAGGTTCATTCTATGCCTTCGCAATATGGTGCGGTATGGGCGTTGCAGCCATCATCGAGGGGCTCACACGTCGCCTCAAGGGACACGAAACCGTTGTTGCGTCCATCATCGGTATAGCCTGTCTGCTCGTTCCTCTACAGATGGCTTCTCAGACCTGGGACGACCACGACCGCAGCGGACGCTACACATGTCGCGACTTTGGACGCAACTATCTCATGTCGCTCGAAGAGAAAGGCAACCCCATCATCTTCACCAACGGCGACAACGACACCTTCCCACTATGGTATAACCAGGATGTGGAGGGAGAGCGCACCGACGCACGCGTATGCAACCTCAGCTATCTGCAGACCGACTGGTATATCGACCAGATGAAGCGTCCTGCCTACGATTCTCCAGCACTGCCCATCAATTGGAGCCGACTCGAATACTGTGCCGGCACCAATGAGTATGTGACTGTTGAACCGGCTCTCAAGGAAAGTGTCCAGGCACTCTATGACACCTATCCCGAAGAGGCTGCCAAGATGTTTGGCGACAATCCCTACGAACTCAAGAACGTGCTCAAATATTGGGTGCGCAATGATGTCAGCAAGGAACAGAAGGAAGTGATGAAACTCCTTCTCGGCGACACTGACACTCATGTCATTCCCACCGACACCGTATATGTCACCATCGACAAGGAGGCAGTCAAGAAGAGCGGTATGCTCATGGCAGCCGACTCCATACCCGACCGTATGGTCATCTCGCTCAAGGGCAAGCGCGCACTCTATAAGGGCGACCTGATGATGCTCGAACTTATCGCCAACTGCAACTGGACCCGCCCCATATATGTGGCTCTCACCGTGGGCGAGGACAACTATATGAACCTCGGCGACAACTTCGTTCAGGAGGGACTTGTCAACCGCATCACTCCGTTCACCACCAATGCTCCCGGAGCAAAGAACTTCGACAGCAAGCGCACCTACGACAGAATGATGAACAAGTTCCGCTTCGGAGGTCTTGACAAACCAGGTATCTATCTCGACGAGACAGTGATGCGAATGTGCTGGACTCATCGTCGTGCCTTTGTCGACCTTGCGATGAACCTTGTCAACGAGGGTGAGGACAAGAAGGCTGCCAATGTTCTCGCATATCTCGACAAGAACATCCCCGAGTATAACGTACCCGTCAACTATCAGTCGGGCTCTCTCGACGAGGCACGCGTATATGCCCATCTGGGACAGAAGCAGAGGGCAATGGACATGTTCAAGAAACTGTTCAACAACTCCTATCAGTATGCCGCATGGTATTGCGGCCTTGAGGACTTCCGCTTCGTCAGTGCCCAGCGCGATGCACTTCTTCATTTCTACATAATGAACCAGATACTCGTCGAGGCAAACGACATCAACGAGAAATGGGCCAAGACCCAGCAAGTGCGTATGAATGGCCTGCTTCAGCTCTACCGCTCAAAAGGCGGAAGCTTTGGGGATGAGGAAGAGTAAAAAAATATTGAAATATTGAAATATTGAAATATTAAATTAGGGGATGATTATCGAGCAACCGGCTATATTTCTGAGATGGTTATATCCCAGGGCAACTTGGAGAATGGACCGTCATGAGAAGGCAGTGTATCTTACCTTCGACGACGGTCCAATCCCCGAGGCTACACCTTTTATCCTTGAGGTTCTTGCCAAATACGACATCAAGGCCACCTTCTTTATGGTGGGCGACAATGTGCGCAAGCATCCCGAGGTGTTCCGTCAGGTGGTAGAGGCTGGTCATCGCATTGGTAATCACACCTTCAATCACGTTGGCGGATTCAAGCACACTATATCATCTTATAGCGATAATGCCGAGAAGGCCAACGAGTATTTGCACACCAATCTCTTCCGTCCTCCCCATGGTTGGATGCGCTGGGACCAATACGCCTGGCTCGGTCGCAAATACCGCATAGTGATGTGGGACCTTGTCACTCGCGACTATTCCAAGTGGATGACCGCCGAGGGTGTTGTCAACAATGTGAAGCGTTATGCCCGCAATGGTTCGATCATCACCTTCCACGATTCACTGAAGAGTATCGACAAGTTGCGCACGGCATTGCCGGAGTCCATCGAATGGTTGAAATCACAAGGATATGAATTCAAGGTATTTGACTGACAAGATAAAAGCCGAGGCAAAGAGTCTCGGCTTTTTCTCCTGTGGTATAGCCAAGGCCGAAGCCGTTGACAATATTACAGCCGACAACTACCGCCGTTGGATAGCCGAGGGGCATCATGCCTCCATGCACTATCTTGCCGACAATATCGACAAGCGCCTCGACCCACGTCTTCTTATGGATGGCGTGAAGAGCATCATCTGCGTGGCTCTCTCTTACGCCCCAAGCGTAACAATTCCCTCCGACCAATATCAGATAGCCTATTATGCTTATGGCAAGGACTATCACGATGTGATGAAGCAGAAGCTCCATACCCTTGCTGCCGCCTGTGGCATAACCACCTATCGTGCCTTCTGCGACACAGCCCCTGTGCTCGAGCGCTATTGGGCAGAGCGTGCCGGCTTAGGATGGACAGGCCGCAACCATCAGCTCATCATCCCTCATGCAGGCAGTATGTTCTTCCTTGGCGAACTTTTCGTTCAGGAAGAACTAGAATACGACTCCCCCATCCCCAACCGTTGCGGCCTTTGCCATGCCTGCCTCGATGCCTGTCCCACCTCATCAATAATCAGTAATCAGTCATCATTCATCAGTTCCCGTTGTCTCAGCTACCTCACAATAGAGCATCGCGGTCCAATTCCTAATTCCTCATTCCTCATTCATAATTCCTCATTCCTAATTCCTAATTCCATCTACGGTTGCGACATCTGCCAACTCGTATGTCCATGGAATCGCTTTGCCGTTCCCGCCACCGAACCCGCCTTCCAACCCTCGGATGCCCTTTTGTCAATGACGAAAGAGCAATGGCACAACCTCACCGAAGAGCAGTATCGAAGTCTCTTCCGTAGCAGTGCCGTAAAACGTGCTAAATATGCAGGCCTAATGCGCAATATCAATAATCAGCTATCAATAATCAAATCGTGATTTCTCCTGAACCATAGCAGAGATGATGGTCCTCGTCATAGACTACGCAGAACTGGCCGGGAGCTACTCCATGTATTTTCTCCTTGCTATGGATGATATATGAACGATCGGCAATCTTCTCCACTTTTGCCTCATGCCATTCGGGAGTGTGGCGTATCTTGAACGTGATACGCTCTGGAAGCTCGGGAAGAGTGAGGAAATGAAAGTCGTGGACGGGAAAATCCTGCTTATAGGCAGTCTGAGGGTCGTAGCCATGTGAGACATAGAGGATGTTGCGCTCTACATCCTTCTTGACAACAAACCATGGACCGCCACCGAATCCTAAGCCCTTGCGCTGACCTATGGTGTGAAACCACAGTCCCTTGTGGGCACCTATGCGACGACCTGTCTCCAACTCGATAACATCTCCAGGATTATCACCGAGATAACGCTCGATATATTCGTTGTAATTGATCTTGCCGAGAAAACAGATGCCCTGTGAGTCCTTTCGTCGGGCATTGACAAGATGTTCGCGCTCGGCAATGGCACGCACCTCGTCCTTCATATAATGGCCAATGGGAAAGAAGGCTTTCTCCAACTGCCAGTCATAAATCTGGGCAAGGAAGTCGGTTTGGTCTTTCACCGGATCAGGACTGGTGGTGAGCCATTTCTTGCCGTCGATAATCTCTGTCTGGGCATAATGGCCAGTGGCTATGAGGTCGTAGTCGTGACCACGCTTCTCATGAAAGGCTCCAAACTTGATAAGTCGGTTGCACATCACGTCGGGATTAGGTGTGAATCCCGCCTTCACCTTATCCATGGTATAACGAGTGACATTGTCCCAATACTCGCGGTGGCAATCCACCACTTCAAGGCGACAACCATAACGATAGGCTACGGCAGTGGCCATCTCGAGGTCTTCCTCGGAGGAGCAGTCCCACTCCTCCTTCTCCTCGGGACCAATCTTGATATAGAAACAATCGGGGTGTAGCCCTTGGCGCGCCAATTCATACACTACCACGGAGCTATCCACTCCTCCCGACAATAATACTGCAATCTTCTTCATTTCTAATCCCTAATTCCTAATCCTTCCTGTATTTCCCCTCCTCCTTGTCGTCGAGCATACTGAGATATGACTGATATCGGCTGGCGGCAATATAGTGGTCCTCAACAGCCTTGAGCACTGCACAACCAGGCTCATGGGTGTGGGTGCAATTACTGAAACGGCAATCTCGCGAGAAATGGAATATTTCCTTGAAATACCCGGAGAGTTCCTCGGGTTCGATGTCGAAGGTGCCAAAACCTTTGATTCCTGGGGTGTCGATGATATACCCACCGGAGGGAAGAGGCAACATCTCACTGAACGTGGTGGTGTGCATACCTGTATTGTGGGCATCGGAAATCTCTGAGGTGCGCAGATTGGCATCCGGCAGAAGGCGATTAATAAGAGTTGACTTCCCCACTCCACTATTGCCGCTGAGCACAGTTACCTTGCCCTCGAGCATCTGCATCAAGTCGTCCACGCCATCACCACGCTCGGCAGAGATGGCCTTACATTCATATCCCACCGTCTCATATAGATTTATCATCATATCGAGATAGCTGAGCTCATCATCGTCGAGAATATCCACCTTATTAAATACAAGGATGACGGGTATGCGATAAGCCTCGGCAGAGGCAAGGAATCTGTCGATGAAGGTAGTTGAAGTCTGTGGATAGTTGATTGTCACCACCAGCATTGCCTGATCAACATTAGCTGCAATGATATGGCTCTGCTTGGAGAGATTTGACGCCTTACGGATGATATAGTTGCGCCTGTCGGCAATCTCAGTGATAAATGCAGTACCCTCGTTGTTGGGCACAAGAGTTACATGGTCACCCACAGCCACGGGGTTGGTGCTACGGATGCCCTTAAGGCGAAAATTACCTTTTATCTTACAGTCGATAAGCTGGCCACCGTCGTCAGTCTTGACGGTGTACCAGCTTCCTGTATTTCGAATTACTAATCCTGTATGCAAAGAGTAAAAATATTTAGAACACAGAGACACAAAGGCACAGAGTCTATAATTATCAATAGAAGATAAAAAACTCTGTGACTCTGTAACTCTGTGTTTAAAAAAAATTACACAGTCATTATTTCCTTCTCCTTGGCAGCGAGGAGGTTATCCACACTCTTTATCATCCTGTCGTGGATTTTCTGAAGGTCATTCTCTGCGTCCTTCTCAAGGTCCTCGGAAAGTCCATCCTTGATGGCCTTCTTTAGTTTGTCCTTCACGTCGGCACGCACATTGCGTATCTGCACCTTCACACCCTCACCAATCTTGTTGCACTGCTTGGAGAGCTCGCGACGGCGCTCCTCGGTAGGAACGGGAATGCCAAGACGGATAATCTCGCCGTTGTTCTCGGGAGTGATACCGACATCAGAATCCATAATAGCCTTCTCTATTGCCTTGATTTGCTTCTTGTCCCACGGACGAATGGCAATTGAGCGCGGATCGGGAGTTGAAAGGTTTGCTACCTGGTTGAGGGGCACCATCGAGCCGTATGACTCAACCTTGATTCCGTCGAGAATGGCTACATTGGCACGTCCGGCACGTATGCGGGCGAGTTGCTCTTCGAGATACATCACTGCCATCTCCATTTTCTCTTCGGCATTGCTAAGTGTTTCTTTTACGTCTATCATAAAATTTTATTTCTTATTATAAATTACAGTCTTTCTAACCATTTTTTACCATGATTGCTATGTAGCCAAATAGCAAAGCAGAGTGCCGGAATTCCGACCACCACAAAAGGAATAAGCATAGGTTCCATAACTAAATTATTTTCGTTTTACAATAGTATAGCCTATATATGCAAAAATTGAAGAAACAAGAGTTCCACCCAACGCTATTGATAATGCACTATAATCATCATTAGGAGACAATATTAAATTAATAAGACTTGTCGCAACCATCGTTGTAAATATGGCTTTTGACATATCAAAGAAATACTTTCCAAGCATTTCCCTACTTGTCCTTTCTCTTTCTCTGTCTTCTTTTGCAGTCATATCTTTCTTTTTTGCTGCAAAGATACGTTATTTTGTTTAAAACTCCAAGTTTTTTTTAATAAAAATACAATTTTATTGTTTTATATATTATATATAATAAGGTGTAAGGGTAAGAAAAATGGCGAAATACCACGATTGTGGTATATGAAATGCTATAGTTGTGGTATTGGCGGAATGAAAAAAAAGCCGTACCTTTGCTGCGTGATTCAGAAAGTTGCATTCAGCAATTAAAGAATTAAAGGACAGAATAAAGTATTAACAATTTAAAAATAGAAGATTATGAGCAACAAGAAACTTCATTTTGAGACATTACAACTTCATGTAGGACAGGAACAGGCCGACCCGGCAACCGACTCGCGCGCAGTGCCTATCTATCAGACAACCTCCTACGTATTCCGTAATTCACAGCATGCAGCAGACAGATTCGGTTTGCGTGATGCAGGTAATATCTATGGTCGTCTCACCAACTCCACCCAGGGTGTGTTCGAGGATCGTGTAGCAGCCCTCGAAGGCGGTGTTGCCGGATTGGCAGTGGCATCTGGTGCAGCTGCAATCACCTATGCCCTCCAGAATGTGGCACGCAATGGTGACCATATCATCGCAGCCGACAACCTCTATGGTGGAACATACAACCTCGTGGAGCATACTCTCTCAACACAGGGTGTGGAGACAACCATCGTAAATCCATCCGACTTCGACGCTGTTGACAAGGCATTCAAGCCCAACACCAAGGCCATCATCATCGAGACATTCGGTAATCCTAACGCCAGTGTAACTGATGTTGACCGCATATCAGAGATTGCCCACAAGCACAACACCATCGTGATTGTGGATAACACCTTCGGCACTCCATTCCTTTTCCGTCCTATCGAGCACGGAGCCGACGTGGTGGTACACTCTGCCACTAAGTTTATCGGCGGACATGGTAGTTCGCTCGGCGGCGTGATTGTTGACGCCGGTAAATTCGACTGGAAGGCCAATGCCGACAAATATCCTTCAATCGCCAAACCAGACCCAAGTTATCATGGTGCTGTATTTGCTGAAGTAGCCGGACCGGCAGCCTTCGTCACACGTATCCGTGCCGTCATCCTGCGCGATACTGGAGCAGCCATCTCTCCATTCAACGCTTGGATTCTGCTTCAGGGACTGGAGACTCTCTCACTGCGCGTGGAGCGTCATGCATTTAATACAAAGAAGGTGGTGGAATTCCTCGCCAACCATCCCAAGGTGGCAAAGGTCAACCATCCTTCATTGCCCGACCATCCCGACCATGCATTGTATGAAAAGCTGTTCCCGAACGGTGGCGGCAGCATCTTCACCTTCGAGGTGAAAGGTGGCGAAAAGGAGGCCTGGGCTTTTATTGACAACCTGAAGATATTCTCACTGCTGGCTAATGTGGCCGACGTGAAGAGTCTTGTGATCCACCCTGCCACAACAACCCACTCACAGCTCTCCCCTGAGGAACTCGAGCAGCAGCACATCTATCCTTCCACTATCCGTCTGAGCATCGGTACGGAGCACTA
>SAMEA3663103__coassemble_324_pt1 | contig 25613 bp, 18 predicted proteins | sample SAMEA3663103__metabat2_low_PE_014 | metagenome-assembled genome bin SAMEA3663103 (sample SAMEA3663103) | pig gut metagenome | biome: pig gut; feature: pig-associated habitat; material: faeces | place: France | collected 2012 | reverse complement strand
TTATTTGAAAAGATCGTCTATTGTCAGGCGGCCTTGAATGGAAGACAGATGTTTTCCAGGTGCTGAGATTACCATTGTCGGAAATCTTTAACATCTTGACTATGTTTTTTTGAAAAAGTGGCGATAGTATGGCGAAAAGTCGAAAAAAAAGTCACTTTTCGCCATACTATCGCCACTTTTTTGCGGTTTTAAGCATGAATCATAGGGACAGGTTCATCAACACAAAGAATGCCCCATAGACAATCATCAAACTGTTAAAAATACGAATAATTCTCACTATTATTTGTGTATATGAGAAAAAACACGTATCTTTGCGGCGTAAATTGCTAATATAATATCAAGATTATGAACGTAACAATGCCATTAGAGAACATATATAATATGTTATCATCATTGAGTGTGGGAAACAAAAAATGGTTAGCTGACCATTTGTATGCCGACATAAAGGAAAGTCAAGATGCCAGGACAAAAGAGCAGTTGGCTTTGGATATGGAGACATCGTTGCTTGAGGCTAAAGCATTCAAGGATGGAGAGAAAGTATTGAAATCAGTTGATGCACTTATTGATGAACTGTAAAATTCTTGTTTCATCCGTATTTGAACGCTCTGCCAAGAAGTTGACGAAGCGTTATCCGTCATTTCGGGATGATTTTATTAATTTCATTTCGGGACTAAAAGATGAACCCTTTGTTGGTGCAGACCTAGGACACGGCTTGAGAAAGGTAAGGATGGCTGTGTCATCAAAAGGAAAAGGCAAGAGAGGTGGAGTAAGAATAATTACATTTCTTATTGATAAATGCGGCGATGATGTCACTATTGAGTTACTTGATATTTACGACAAATCTGAGGTTTCAACACTAACTGATACTGAGATTAAACGTCTTCTTAAGCGTTGTGGGATTAACTAATACAAAATTTCTATGTCATCCCAACAATGAGTCCCCTGTTTTTTAACATTTGAAGAATTTGGGGATAATCCAGTGGTTGTTTCGTATAATCCATTATATATATAGCAAAAGTTCCGCCCTGGTACGCATTAGAAAGAGGCGTGGCGGAATTTATTACTGCAAAGGTAAGACATTTATTTGGATTGTGCAAGGTTTTTGGAAGAAAAGTGATAATTTGACAGGTTTTTAACAATTGTTAGAAATTTGATGAATCCGCGTCCGTTGAATCCGCGCATGAATGGTTAAAAATGCATAATGGCATTTTACTTTTCCGTGATATGACAGTCTAATAATATGAAGGAGGAGATATTTTTTATTGAAACCTTATTAAATAATTTAATAACTTAAACAAAAACATTATGGAAAGAACAATTAAAACTATCATGGTTGCCATTTGCTGCGTAATGGCATACTTTATGCCAGCAAATGCTGACAACAACAAACCTATCAAGGTGACGGAGCTTCCAGCAAAAGCCCAAATGGTGCTCACACAGCATTTCAAGAATCAGAAGGTGGCGTTTGCCTCTATCGAGTCGGGGATTATCGACAAGAACTATGACGTGGTGATGCAAAACGGTACTAAACTGGAGTTTGACAAGAAGGGAAATGTGACGGAGATTGACTGCAAGCAGGGTGCAGTGCCCAAGAAACTGATTCCGCAGGCTATCTACACTTACTTGCAGGAAAACCACTTTGGACAGACAGTGAGGAAGATTGAGTTCAACAAAAATGAATACGAGGTGGAATTATCCAATGGTCTCGACATCACATTCAACAAGCATTTCCAGGTGATTGACATCGACTGATTATCAAGGGCTGTTGAGGTCTCTATGACATTAAGTTCTGCCACTAAGTGCCTTTACTATGAGGGAGGCGGCATTATCGGGGGCGACGGATGTGCCAAGACGACGGGAGACTTCCTCATAGCCACGGAGCATTACGTCGCGGGCGGGAGAGCCAGGGAGAATGGCATCTAGTTCGCGACGGATGTTATCCACTGTAAAGGTGTCGGCAACAAGTTCGCGCACCACCTCGGCATCGGCAATGAGATTGACAAGGGAGATATACTTCACCTTGAGCAACAGGCGACGCAGAAGAGCTACGAGTTTGGGAAATGCCATACGATAGCACACTACCTGGGGCACTCCGAAGAGGGCTGTCTCAAGAGTGGCTGTGCCGCTCGTCACCAATGCAGCCACGGCATGACTGAGCAAGGGATAGGTCTTGCCATAGACTATGCGCACATCGGTGCCGTGGAGGAAACGGTCGTAATAGTCGGGGGCAACGCCCGGAGCTCCCGCAAGCACCATCTGATAGCGGTCGGATAGATGGCGAGTGGCCTCTATCATCGACGGAAGATTGTCTTTTATCTCCTGCAAGCGACTGCCTGCAAGGAGGGCTATCACGGGGAGCCCGTTGTCATTGGGGATATCCAGAGTGCCGTCGTAGGAAGCGCGAAACTGGCGCACCTCGTCGGCAGTGGGATTGCCCACATAATGAATGGGATAGTTGTGTTTCCCCTCGTAGAATGGCACTTCGAAGGGAAGGATGGAATACATCTCTGAGATGTCGCGCTTGATGGCTTTGATACGATGTTCCTTCCATGCCCATATCTTTGGGGATATATAATAGAAAAGGGGTATGGATGTGTGCTCCTTGATATACTTTGCCACCTTGAGATTGAATCCGGGATAATCCACGAGTATCACCACATCGGGATTCCATGCCACGATGTCCTCCCGGCAACGCCTCATGTTCTTGAGAATGGTGTTGAGATGTAGCAACACGGGAATAAAACCCATATAGGCGAGTTCGCGATAGTGCTTGAGTCGCACCCCGCGATTGCCTGCCGCCTCACTCATCATGTCGCCACCGAAGAAGCGAAACTGCGCCTCGGGGTCGCGACTGATGATGGACGACATAAGATGGGAGGCATGGAGGTCACCACTCGCCTCTCCTACTATGAGATAGTATTTCATTCAGTGAGATATCCTAATTGTTCAATCATTTCATAGGCTGTGACATCCATACGGGTGGGAGTGATGGAGGCATAACCATGGGTGAGTGCCCAGTTGTCGGTATCCTCGGCATCAGGTTCCTGGTTGACATATTCGCCCACCATCCAATAGTAGTCATAATCATGTGGATGACGGCATTTTACAACCTCATTCTCCCAATCTCCAATTGCCATGCGACACATCTTCACACCCTTAATGCCATCTGGCACAACGGGGAAATTGACATTGAGACAGACGCCTCGGGGGAGTCCGTTCTGGAGCACCTTGCGTGTAATATCTTTTACTAATTGTGTCATCGGAGTAAAGTCGGCATCATCGCGATGGTCGCAGAGCGAGAAGGCAACGGAGGGGATGAACTTCATGCAGCCTTCCATTGTCACTCCCATAGTGCCGGAGTAATGGGTGTTGACCGAGGCATTGTCGCCATGGTTGATACCACCGATGACCATGTCGGGAGTGCGCCCGCCACAGAGTTGGCTAAGGGCAATCTTCACACAGTCAACAGGAGTGCCGCTGCACGACCACATCTCATAGCCCTCACCCTTGCGACGCAGTTTGAGACGAAGAGGGGTGGCTGCCGAGAAGGCGCACGAGAACCCGCTACGGGCAGATTCGGGGGCACAAATTATCAGATAAGCCATGCCCGAAAGCATTTCAATGAGACTGCGCAAACCCTTGGAATGATAGCCGTCATCATTTGAAATTAGTATTAAAGGTTTCTTATTTTCCATAAAAATTCAATTTTTCGGCTGCAAAATTACGAAAAAACCTTCAAATCTCTATGTTTTTTCATATAAATTATGTACCTTTGCACCATATTTTAATAACTTTGGAACAAAAATGGGAAAAATAATCGCATTAGCAAACCAAAAAGGTGGAGTGGGCAAAACCACAACAACCATCAATCTGGCAGCCTCACTCGCCACATTGGAGAAGTCGGTTCTCGTGGTAGATGCCGACCCGCAGGCCAACGCATCGAGCGGACTTGGTGTGGATATCAAAGAGGTGGACTGCTCTCTTTATGAGTGTATCATCGACCATGCCGACGTGAGAGACGCTATCTACACTACCGACATCGATGGTCTCGACATCATCCCAAGCCATATCGACTTGGTGGGAGCCGAGATTGAAATGCTCAATATCAACAACCGCGAAAAGGTAATAAAGACCCTGCTCGACCCGCTCAAAAATGAATATGACTATATTCTCATCGACTGCAGTCCGTCGCTCGGCCTCATCACGGTTAACTCGCTCACTGCTGCCGACTCGGTAATCATACCGGTGCAATGCGAGTATTTCGCACTTGAAGGTATCAGCAAACTACTTAACACTATCAAGATTATCAAAAGCAAACTAAATCCGAAATTGGAGATTGAGGGATTCCTGCTCACTATGTACGACTCGCGCCTGAGACTCGCCAACCAGATATACGACGAGGTGAAACGCCACTTCCAGGAACTGGTGTTCAAGACGGTCATTCAGCGCAACGTGAAACTCAGCGAGAGTCCAAGTCACGGACTGCCGGTAATCCTCTATGATGCCGACTCTACCGGAAGCAAGAACCACTTGGCATTGGCGAAGGAAATCATTAATAAGAATTAGGGATTAGGAATTATTTATGGCAGTACATAAGAAATACGACCGCAGTGTCCTCGGAAGAGGACTTGACGACATTGGCAACGGACGCGGACTCGACGCATTGATTGACACCGGCGAGGTGAGAACTCAGGGATCGTCGAATCTCAACGAGATTGCTATCGACCAGATTACGCCCAACCCCAACCAGCCGCGAAGGGAATTCGACGAGCAGGCATTGGAGGAACTGGCGAGCAGCATACGGGAGATTGGTATCATACAGCCAGTGACCCTCCGACAGATGGAGGATGGCAAATACCAGATTATTGCAGGTGAGCGCAGATGGAGGGCTTCGCAGATGGCGGGGCTTCAGAGCATTCCCGCTTATATCCGCACCGTGAAGGACGAGACCGTCATGGAGATGGCTCTCGTGGAGAATATCCAGCGTGAGGACCTCAACGCCATCGAGATTGCATTGGCTTACGAGCATTTGGCTGAGACTACTGGTATGACCCAGGAAAAGATATCGGAGCGCGTGGGCAAGAGCCGCACCGCCGTGACCAACTATCTGCGACTGCTGAAACTACCGGCACAGGTGCAGATGGCTCTTAAGAACAAGGAGATTGACATGGGACATGCGCGTGCCCTTCTGTCAATAGACAGTCCGAGCGTACAGATAAAACTGTTCAAGGAGATTCAGAAGAACGGCTATTCGGTGCGCAAGGTGGAGGAAATGGTGCACTTGCTCAAAAACGGCAATGATGTGCTCACCGCAAAAAAGAAAATACAATCGGGCAACCAACTGCCTGAAGAATTTAATATACTTAAGGACCGACTCGCTTCTTTCTTCCAGGCTAAAGTGCAGATGACTTGCTCGCCTAAGGGCAAGGGAAAGATTAGCATCTCATTTGCCAATGAGGAAGAACTGGAGCGCATAATGAATGCACTCGACAAGTTATCTTAAAATATGTTCTTTAGATTGATATTCACTTGTGTCATGTTGCTGATGGGATATTCCACTGCAGCGGCTCAGAAAGACAGTACGGCTGCCCCACTGCCCGACAGTGTGGCATTGGTGCTGCCCAAAGCCGACGCTATAGCTACGGCTGACGCAAGGAAAATGGAGAAACGCGACTGGGCCACATGGACTCCCGACCCAAAGCGGGCACTGTGGCTTGCTCTCGTAATCCCTGGTGGTGGGCAGATTTACAACAGGAAATATTGGAAACTGCCTATCTTCTATGGAGGTATGATGGGATGTGTATATGCGTTGACATGGAACAACATGATGTATCGCGACTACTCGCAGGCTTATCTCGACATCATGGACAGCGACCCTGCCACACAGAGCTACAACAAGTTTCTGCACTTGGGGGCGCAGATTACATCTCAAAACGAGGAAAGATACAAAAAACTGTTTAAGAGCCGAAAGGACAAATATCGCCGCTGGCGCGACATGAGTATGTTCTGCCTCATCGGTGTATATGCACTGTCGGTTATCGACGCATACGTGGATGCCGAACTCTCGGAGTTTGACATCTCCAACGACTTGAGCCTAAAGGTGGCACCGACGGTTATTCCGGGAGGCAGCACGTTCAGCTCCGGCTCATTGGAAAACTCGGCAGTGGGAGTAAACTTGGGACTGAGATTCTGATTTAAAATGAAATATTGAAATATTGAAATATTGAAAATTGAAAAATTAAAGAAAGGATATAGATTAGAGAGATGAAGAAATTTATTATATCAGCAGCCCTGTTATTGGCAAGCAATGTTGCGATACAGGCTCAGATTGAAGAAGACTACGAAGACGATGAGGACGAAATCACCGTCACCGACAACAATGGTCAGGAAGAAGTTATCGAATTTCCGGAGGCTATGACCTTCGAACTCGACAGTTTGCTCAACCTATACATGTCGAAGAACTATCTCGACGAGGACAATGACTGCCGTATGAAGGACGTCAACCCTGTGTTCGAGAAGGAAGTGTTTATCGAAAGGCTGAAACGCATACCAAGCATCATCGAGATGCCCTACAATGAGGTGGTACAGAAATTTATCGACCGCTATAGCGGACGTCTGCGCCACTCCGTTAGTTATATGCTCGGAGCATCAAACTTCTACATGCCTATATTCGAGGAGGCTCTCGAAACTTACGGATTGCCTCTTGAGCTGAAATACTTGCCTGTCATCGAGTCGGCTCTCAACCCCAAGGCGGTGTCGAGAGTGGGAGCTACGGGATTGTGGCAGTTTATGCTTGCCACCGGTAAGAGATACGGACTTGAGGTGAACTCACTCGTTGACGAGAGACGCGACCCTATCAAGGCCTCGTATGCCGCAGCCAACTATCTTAGTGATTTATATAAGGTGTTCGGCGACTGGAATCTGGTGATTGCAGCCTACAACTGCGGCCCCGACCAAATCAACAAGGCCATCCACCGCTCCAAGGGCAGCAAGGACTACTGGCAGATATATCCTTATCTGCCAAAGGAAACACGAGGATATGTGCCGGCATTCATTGCCGCCAACTATATCATGACTTATTACTGCGAGCACAATATCTGTCCGATGACTACCCGCCTGCCGGCTAAGACCGACACTATAATGGTGGGCCGCAACGTGCATCTCGAACAGATTGCATCCGTATGTAATATCGACATAGAACAACTGCGTACTCTCAATCCCGCCTATCGTAGAGACATAGTGCCAGGAGCTACCAAATTGTCTGCCGTGCGTCTGCCGCAGACAGAGGTGGGCAAGTTTATCGACCTTGAGGACTCGATATATGCCTACAATGCCGAAGTGCTTTTCTCGAAGAGGACTACAGTGGAGGTGAACGACGATGTACCCACATATACCCGCAAGAGCAGCAGTAAGCGCAGTAGGAAGAAGGCGCGCAGCAGGGGTAGAAGCGTGACCGTGAAAAGCGGACAGACTCTATCCGAGATTGCCAAGCGCAACGGCACTACCGTGGCTAAGCTCAGAAGGCTGAACGGTATCAAGGGATCGAACATCAGAGCTGGAAAGAAACTGAGAGTGAGATGAGGGCTTAATTAGGAATTAGGAATTAGGGATTAGGAATTAGGAATTATGGACGACGAGCAGAAAAAGATTGAGGAACAGGACGAACTGATGATCAATGGTGCATACCAGCATCTGTTGGACACATACAGCAAGTCGAGACATCGCCAAAAGGTGGATCTTATCACCAAGGCATTCAACTTTGCCAAGCAGGCGCACAAGGGTGTTAGGCGTCTGTCGGGCGAACCGTATATAATGCATCCCATCGCAGTGGCGCAGATAGCTTGCGAGGAGGTGGGACTCGGTTCTACGAGTATATGTGCAGCACTTCTCCACGACGTGGTGGAGGACACCGACTATACCGTGGAGGATATCGAGAACATCTTCGGTGCCAAGGTGGCTCAGATTGTGGATGGACTCACCAAGATAAGCGGAGGAATATTCGGTGAACAGGCTTCGGCACAGGCTGAGAACTTCAAGAAGCTGCTGCTCACCATGAGCGACGACATACGCGTAATCCTTATTAAGATATGCGACCGACTGCATAACATGCGCACATTGGCAAGTCAACCTGCCAACAAGAAATACAAGATTGCAGGAGAGACTCTGTATATCTATGCCCCGCTCGCCAACCGACTCGGTCTTAACAAGATAAAAACCGAACTGGAAGACCTCAGTTTTAAATATGAGCACCCGGATGAGTATGCCTCTATAGAAAACAAACTCAAATCTACACAGGAGTCGCGACACGAACTCTTCGACCAGTTTACACGCCCTATCGAGGAGGCACTCAACAAGATGGGAATAAAATATACCATCAAGGAGAGAGTAAAAAGCCCCTACTCCATCTGGAACAAGATGCAGAACAAGCACGTCACGTTTGAGGAGATTTACGACATCCTCGCCGTGAGAATCATCTTCTCGCCCAAGCAACGTGAGGACGAAATCAACGAGTGCTTCAATATATATGTGGCCATCAGTCAGATATATAAGTCACACCCCGACCGACTGCGCGACTGGCTCAACCATCCCAAGGCCAACGGTTATCAAGCCCTGCACGTAACTCTCATGTCGAAGCAGGGACGATGGATTGAGGTGCAGATACGCTCCGACCGTATGGACGAAATAGCTGAACAGGGATTTGCCGCCCACTGGAAATACAAGGAAGGCGGAGAGATTGAATTTACTGAGGACGAAGGCGAACTGAACGAGTGGCTACACACTATCAAGGAGATTCTCGACGACCCACAACCCGACGCAATGGATTTCCTCGATGCCATCAAACTCAATCTCTTTGCGTCGGAGATATTCGTCTTCACTCCAAAAGGCGAAATAAAGACTATGCCGGCGGGATGTACTGCCCTCGACTTTGCCTTCTCCATACACACCTTCCTCGGAAGCCATTGTATCGGAGCCAAGGTAAACCATAAATTGGTGCCGCTTAGCCACAAACTGCAGAGTGGAGACCAGGTGGAGATTCTCACTTCAAAGTCGCAACATGTGCAGGCATCGTGGATAAACTTTGTAAGCACTGCTAAGGCAAAGGCTAAGATACAAGCGATAATGAGACGCAACGGCAGAAACAAGCAACGCGACGGAGAGGATGCTTTCAAGTCATTCCTTTCTGCTCATGGCGTTGACTACACTGTAGAGATAGCCGACCAAATTGCTGCGTTCCACGACATCTATAAGCGCGAGGACTTCTTCCAAGCTATTGGCGACAAGACTATCCTGCTCTCTGACAAGGACATCGACGAAATACATATCGGCAATAAGAAGGAAACTGCCTCGAAGGGATGGAGAAAATTCGTGCCTTTCCTCGGCAACAAGAAAAAGAACGCTGCCATGCTGGAGGAGGCTGAGAGAAGAGAGCTGTTTACCGTCCCGGATAAATTCAACCGCAAGAAACCAATCTACATCACCGACGACAATATCAACCAGTATAAGTTTATGAATTGTTGTCATCCTATCCCAGGCGATGACATACTGGGATTCATCGACAGCAAGAAACAGATTGAGATACATAAGCGCAACTGTCCGGTGGCAGCCAAACTGAAGACCAGCTTCGGCAACCGCATCCTAGACGCAAAGTGGTCTATGGGACGCACACTCTTCTTTGACGCAACAATCGAGATAACCGGTATCGACCGCATCGGTCTGCTCAATGAGGTGACTCAGGTAATCTCCCGAGAGATGAACGTGAATATCCATCGCGTATTTATCAACTGCGACGACGATATATTCAGCGGTAAATTTGAACTACGTGTACACGACCGTGAGGATATCAAGGTCATCGTAGATAACCTGAAGAAAATCGAGGGACTGCAGGAAGTGAACCAAGTGATATAATAATTAGGAATTAGGAATTAGAAATTAGGAATTATGAGAAACAAACTACTTATTATGGCGGCAATGATGGCCGCAAGTGTGTCGGCTGCCAACAAATATGACAACCCCGACACTTTGTTCGTGGCACGCGACGGTACGGCGGAATTCCGCAATATCGACGATGCCATTGAGGTGTGTCGTGCCTTTATGGACTACCACAAGGTTATATATATTAAAAAAGGTATATATAAGGAGAAACTTATTATACCGTCGTGGCTCACCAATATCGAACTGTGTGGCGAGGATGCCGAGAACACCATCATCACCTACGACGACCATGCAAATATCCGCACGGCAGAAAGACCTAAGGGTATGGGCACATTCCGTACATACACCCTGAAGATTGAGGGTTCGGACATCACTCTTAAGAACATCACAATTGAGAATAACTCTGCACGACTCGGACAGGCTGTGGCACTGCATACCGAAGGCGACCGACTGACATTCATAGGATGTCGATTCCTCGGTCATCAGGACACTGTATATACCGGTGTGGGAGGGTCGCGACAACTATTCCGCAACTGCTATATTGAAGGTACTACAGACTTTATCTTCGGTCCGGGAACGGCATGGTTTGAGGAGTGCGAGATTCATAGCAAGGCCAACTCATATATCACAGCAGCCTCTACACCCAAGGACCAGGCCTACGGATATGTATTCAATCGCTGCCGACTGACCGCTGACCCTGGTATCGACAAGGTGTATCTCGGTCGTCCATGGCGCGACTATGGCTATACGCTTTTCATGAACTGCGAGATGGGAGCACACATTCGTCCTGAAGGATGGCACCACTGGCAGAAGGAACGCGAACAAACAGCTCGCTATCTGGAATACAACAATAGCGGAGCCGGTGCCGACACCAAGGCAAGGGTGGCATGGTCAAGACAACTGACCAAGAAGGAGGCGCAGAAAATCACGATAGAGAGTGTCTTGGGGGATTTTTATTAAACACAGAGACACGGATACACAGAGATAAATTTTTAAGTTATTCAAAGATACAAACTACAAAAAAATATGAACAATACTATTAACCTACTATTTGCAGCGGCACTCACTTGTTCGCCGCTTGCGTCGTTGGCTCAACAGTCAGCGACATGGAATCCTAACCTCCCCGGAGGAAAGTATCGTAATCCGGTGATCAATGCCGACTATTCCGACCCCGACGTGTGTCGTGTGGGCAACGATTACTATATGACATCGTCGAGCTTTGCTTGCTTCCCGGGTCTGCAGATTCTGCATAGCACCGATCTCGTCAACTGGAAGATCATAGGGGCTGCCCTTCAAGACGACTATCCCGTATTGCCGGAATTCCGAGGCACCGACCTTGACTGGCGCAAGCGCATTCAGCACGGCAACTACGTATGGGCTCCTGCCATACGCCATCACGACGGATGGTTCTATATCTATTGGGGCGATCCCGACCAGGGTCTCTTTATGACCAAGACACAAGACCCCGCAGGCACATGGTCAACTCCTGTATGCGTGAAGCCAGGAAAGGGAATGATTGACTGCTGCCCTCTATGGGATGAGGATGGCAAGGCTTATCTCTCGCATGGATGTGCAGGATCAAGAGCGGGAGTGAAATCGGTGCTCTTCGTTGCTCCGATGTCTGCCGACGGAACAACTGTCACAGGTCCCTCGCGCATAGTATATGACGGACACGAGGACCAACCCACCATCGAGGGAACAAAGTTCTACAAGCGCAACGGATATTATTATATAATGTCTCCCGCAGGAGGCGTGAAATACGGATGGCAGGTGATACTGCGCTCACGCAATCCCTTCGGCCCTTACGACGAATATGTGGGTATGGCTCAGGGAAAGTCCAAGGTCAACGGCCCTCATCAGGGAGCGTGGGTTGACACACCATCAGGCGAAGACTGGTTCCTGCATTTCCAGGACAAGCATGCCTACGGTCGTGTGGTCCATCTCCAACCTGCACGATGGGTGGACGACTGGCTCGTGATTGGCGATGACAAGGACGGCGACGGATGTGGCGACGCTGTGGAGCAATGGAAGAAGCCTAACCTGAAGGCATCCGAGAACGTGCAACCGCAAGAGGATGACGATTTCAACAACACCACCTTGGGATTGCAGTGGCAGTTTGAAGGTCCGTTCAGCCACTATTGGTATTTCTGCGACGCCAAGAAATCGAAGCTCCGTCTGTATGGCATCCAGCAACCCGAAGGTTATACAAACCTTGCGGATATGCAGAACACACTGATGCAGAAATTCCCTGCCGAGAATTTCACCGTGACATCCAAGCTGAAGTTCATCCCCAACCCCGGCAACAAGAACAAGGGCGAGGAAGCGGGATTCATCATCAAGGGTCTCGACTATGCAGCCATTAAGTTTGTCACCACAAAGGATGGTTGCTTCCTTCGTTTCGTCAACTGCAAGAATGCCATGAAGGGAGGCAAGGAGGAAGTTGAGCATGAAATGCCGCTCACCCTCGTAGAGCTTGAGAAGCCCTATACCCAGAAATATGCCGTGGATGACATTCCCCAGCCTCGCCATGCCACTCAGGACATATATGTGCGTGCCGTGGTGAAGAGTGCGGGCATAGGCAATGGCATCACCTCGTCGGCGCAGTTCTACTACAGTTTCGACGGCAAGAAATACGTGAAGCTTGGCTCTCCCTTCAAGGTTAAGGAGGGCAAATGGATTGGAGCAAAAGTAGGTTATTTCAACTGCCGCTCGTCGGTGAGCAACGATGGAGCCTTCCTTGATGTCGATTGGATTAAGTTTACGAAATAAGGCAATACCTAATGAGAAAAAGATTCTTTGGAATATCATCACTGCTTGTTATGGCATCGTTGAATATGAATGGTGCAAACCCCGTGACGCATAATGGTGTCATGGGGTTTGCCACGTACAATGCCCTTGGCACGTGCGGTGTCACCGGAGGTGGAGCGGGCAAGGTGGTACACGTGAATACACGTGCGGAACTCGAACGATATGCCTCAAGTGATGAACCTTACGTCATCATCATCGACAGTGACATCACGGGTGGCGGAGTCAACGACCTGCAGGATGAGATACACGTCAACTCCAACAAGACAATCATCGGAGCAGGAAGCGGAAAGACTCTCAACGGAGTGGCTCTGTTATCACGCGACAAACAGAATATCATCATCCGCAACATAAGGCTTACGCGCGGGCGCATCGACGGCGTGGCTTTCCACAACTGCCATCATGTATGGGTTGACCATTGCGACTTGGGCAACTCCTACGATGGTTTGCTCGACATAACCAACGGCTCTGACTTTGTCACAGTGTCCTGGGTAAAGTTGCACGACCATAACAAGGTGAGCATCACAAACTCTGGAACATGCCATTATGAGGACTACAACAAGGAGCGAGTAACATTCGCCCATTGCATGTTTAACAACAACACCCAGCGCAACCCGCGCATCGGCTACGGCAAGATGCACATCTACAACAGCTATTGGGAGAATATCAAACTGTATTGCATAGGTTTCCACTCACAGGCACAGGTGCTGTCGGAAAACAACTACTTCTCCGCCACTGCACGCCATCCCTTCTGCAACCAATACACCGACCTCCTGCCCTATCGTGGCTATCTCACCGACAAGGGTTCTTTCTTCGCTAATGGCGACCCTGGAAGGAGTCACAACCGTCCCTTCACCGACATATCCTATAGCCCTCTCGACTATTATGAATACAGTTTCGACCTTGATGCCGCCGAGGATGTGACAAAGAACACTCCCAACGGTGTAGGGCCTCAAGCTGACATCCAGTATGAACCGATACTCAACCCCGGCAATGGAGCGATAGACATACCTCTCTCGCAACGCCTCACTTGGGGAACGGTGGATGGAGCGTCTGCAATGAAGATGTATTTCGGAACAAAGCCCGATAAGCTTAAGCAGACAAGTCCCGAATCCGTTAAACTCCGTCATTCCACACGTTATTACTGGCGAGTGGCGGTTATAGTGGATGGCAAGGAGCATATGTCTCCACTTTACACATTCATCACGGCATCCCCAAAAGCCACCAAGCCTTATCCCGAATCTGGCTCCGTGACTCCTTGGCTGCGTTATCCATCGTCAGGCACAGAGTTCTGCACTGACATGCCTCTGACATGGTGTCAGGCTGCCGATGCTGTTAAATATAAGGTATATCTCTCCGACAATGAATCCTCGCTCAATAAGAATATCATTGGCGAGACATCCTTGCTCTCGCTAGTTCCCCCTTCGCTATCTACCGGCACTAAGTATTATTGGCGAGTGGATGCCGTGAAGGCCAACGGTTCGGTTGTCAAAGGAGATGTATGGAAGTTCAGTTCTCCAAATAAGACATGGCATGAGGGCAAAAACGAGGCTGAGGACATGTATATATCGGGCATTGCTTTCGTCGAGAAGAATGAATCCGCATCCAACGGCGGCGTTGTTGTTGGCGACCAAGGTCCAGGAGCCATCTGCGGCACATGGGAAGGTGAACCAGGACGCTATGCCATAGAGACTGCGGTGTTCAACCAAAAGAGCGGTGCCAACTATGTTGGCGTGTCTGTCAACGGCAAGCTCATCGACGAATGGTTGACCACCACCGATAATGATGACCTCGGCGTAAGGAAGACACGCAACACTGCAACGCTGCAACGCTGCAACGCTGCAACGCTGCAAAGCGGAGATGAAATACGCATTGACTTCGTGGCTGGTCTTGTTGAGGGGAAGGTCAACGAATCCCGCTCGCGCATCGACTACATCAATATCATTCCTACAAATAGTGAATTCATAGAAGTCACACGTCCTTCAGGCATACATCATTCTCCCGAACTTACCACTGGATATGACTGCGAGTATCTCTTGTTGAAGGATATTATCTTCACAGATTCTCTTGGCACTATAAGCGACAAAGGCAAAACGCAGGTGAGAGACAAATACTGCTCTTGGGTATCCAAGAAAAACGATGGATATATATTATATGTCAAGCAGACTGCTATCGTTAAGTTCGTATATAGGAATGAAGATGGCAAGGAAACCGAAGTCATTAAGGATTTGGACAAGAATATCAACAATGAGGTGACTGCCTCTGATGCCATTGCCAACGGACGACTCCATGCCATAAAACTATACAAGACCCTGCCCGCAAAGACTATCTACAGAAAGCCTGTAGCTGAGAACGGCAAGGATTATGAGTTGGTATGGTCATCGGATGTGATATTCGTGGATAAAGATGGCACGAAGGGCAACCCTGGAAAGACACAGATGCATGATGGCTATGACGAGTGGATTAAGTATGTCAATCCCATGGCTAACGAGGTTCTTGCCAAGAAAAATCCCAAGGCTTTCATTGACCCTGAAACTGACAATGAATGTGGAGGTGTACTGCCAAGGTATGCAGAAAGCTCGGGGGACAAGTCGAAGTTATCTTATTATTCCGCATACGTTGTTGGCACTGACAAGAACGTAACCTATTGCATAGAAGCCTGCCGCCGCATAAAGTTCTACTACACCGGCTCGGGAGGTTCATCCACAAGCGTAAGGATAAAAGCAGTAAACCTCTCAACAGGTGAAGAGCAAATCATCGAAGGTGCTTCCGCCCCCGGCAAGAACATGGCATCCAACACCGCGGAAGTAAATCTCTCTCCCCAATGCCGATATAAAGTAACAATCTCTGGCACAACAGGCGACATGGTTATTTATGCCGTGAAACTCTGGGCGGTGAGTGAAATGCCTCATACACACATATAGTCGTGAAATGACACAAACAAAGTTAAAAACACCTAACGAATGTTTTGTTTCTTGGTCGGTTGAAATATTATATATATATTTGCAATCCAATTGCTATTAAAGCTTACAGATAATTGTTCTTTGAAACTAAAGTACAATCAGCTTTCTGGTGGCACTCTTTGTGAAGCATGACATGATGTTGAAACGTTACTTATTAATTCACGCACTTCTTGTGCTATTCGGAATATCAGCACTCTACGGTCAGGTAAATATGTCCGGTATGGGGCTTGATTGTACCGACAGTCTTCAGAAAAACCGCATACGTTACTTCTCCTATGGCAGTGGAGGAAGGAATAGATTATGGGATTTCTCGAAAAGATTGTGGTCAAATGAATCGTCAAAAGTGGTGTTCATGAAGGATAGTATTGGCATTATTATGGTCAACGAGTTAGGAAATGCCCATTATTATCGGACAACTCCTGACACTATAATCCTGATGCGATGCGAATCATCTCTGGAAGAAAAGATCTATCCAAAGGAGAAAAAGCGGATGGTATTCCCCCTGGTGTATGGTGACTCAATAAGCGGAGAATTCATATGTGATGGTGTTTACTGTGGCAATCATTCATTCCGCGAGATTGGAACTCGCAATATGAAAGTAGATGCTGTTGGTTCAATCGTTTTGGCACAAAACGACACAATACATAATGTAAAGAGAGTACACACTATTGACACTTATTCGGTTTGTATGGACATAGATGTAGCCGCACTCGACACGGCAAGACTTGTTCAGGTTATTGATGAGCGTTATGAATGGTATATCCCCGACTCACAGTATCCCATAATTGAGAACGTTGCAAGTACCACGTATATGGACATGGAAGCTGTGGGAACTGCAAGATATGCGTACTGTAACCTCCCTGAGGATAAGGTGGCATTTTATATGACCGAGGAGGAATCCGAAGAAGAGGATTGCTCTTTTGATATGGAAACCACAGAATCAGATATAATACATTATTCCGTACAAACCACAGGGAAAGTCATACATTTCGCTTATAATCTTGATGAAGACGCGTCAATAAGCATCATCGTGTCCAGTCATATGGGTATGACCTATCGTTACAAAGAATGGACACAAGATGCCGGGGTTGGATATGCAGCTCATATAGACTGCAACGGTTTGCCTTCGGGTATCTATATTCTCTATATAAATGTGAACGGAAAAGTATATAGCGAAAAAGTAACACTATGAAGATAATGCCAAGCACAACAAAGATGCAGTATGTCCTGATTTTCGTTTTTCTATGTATATCACAGAGCTCCTATTGTGATGATATCCAAGAACAATTGGATTTCAATAATTTAAGGACACCGGAAGCTTCTGCATTCAAAAAGTACGGAGAAGAATGTATAAACGAATATACAGGAACTGTAGATATTTCTGTTCCCCTATATTCGGTAAAATGCAAAGACCTTAAGATACCGCTTGTTCTGAGATATGATGCATCCGGGATAAAAGTGGAACAGGAAGCTTCATGGGTGGGTCTTGGATGGAATCTCATGGTGGGAGGATGCATTAATTACGTCTGTGCGGGCGGGCACGACATATACGGTTCTGTAAGTGTGCCAAATAGTGTGTGGACAGAATACTTGACATCAGATTTTGGTCCTTGGACTAATGGAACTGCAATCGAAGGAGGCGCGATTAATACCAATAATATCGTATCCAGATCTCGTACCAAGTATTATTCATACGACGATTCTGACAGATTCAACTGGATGAATACCCTCCCATATAGCCCGCAAAATTTTGTCATGTCATATGTTGATCAGTTTATAGGTGGAGAGGGAATGAAAGAATATATTGACTGGGGATATGGGGAACGTGACTTTTATTCAGTAAATGTCATGGGTAAATCCTTCATGTTCTTTATCGACCCATTCACCTTGAAGGTTTTCAATATAGGTAATGCAGGAGAAGAATTTATAGTATGCCCTGAATATTATACTGAACCGCAAACTGGTATCGGGAAGCAACCTGATATAATAAAATGGGAAATAACAGATTCCGATGGATATGTCTATGAATTTGCAGTGGGAGATAAATATCGGGCTGAATCACGTAATAATTCATTCTACACATCATGTTGGTATCTTACAAAAATGAAGACTCCATTAGGAGAAACTGCGGTCTTCAACTACTCAACTCTTACCAACCATGCGCGACAGACAATGGTTGAATCACACAAGATTCCCTTTTTCCATGATGGAGGAGCGTTTTGCTGCGGAAACGTTTCCCGGCAGGAATATACTCGTTTCCTTCAGAACGATAATTCCAATATGGATGTTTTAAACCATTATCTGAGCGAGATTAAGACAAGAAACCAGGTTGTAATATTCCATACTGCAGATTGTGATGAATGCAGTGGACGCAAGCTGGACGAGATCTCAATAAAAACAAACGACAGAGACTCTACTGTGTTAAAAAAAATCAGCTTTACATACGGATCCTTTCGCCCTTCCAATACAGGAGGTAACTATGCACCCAATGACCCAAGTATTCATTCCGAAAACAGGTTGAAGTTGAACAATGTCAAAGAAATAGCACTCTCTGACACTCTTACTACTTTTTTTTCCTATAATGAAGAGATTAGGCTGCCATCAAAAAGGTCTTGTGCACAGGATTATTGGGGATATTATAATGGAAAGGAAAATAATGTGCAGGGACGCGGATATTCTTTGTTGCCGTCACCTCAGAAATTCATGTCCTCAAGAACCAATGATGAAATAGAAAAGTTATCTGGGATTAAAGGTGCTGACAGATTCAGTCATGGTGACTTTATGCAGGCTGCCATACTAAACAAAGTGGTTTATCCTTCAGGGGGATATACCACATACGAATATGAACCAAACATCATTCTCACAAATGATTTTTCACTGACTGAGAAATATAGAGAAAAACAATATGACGTGAACATCCATAACAGTTTCTCGGGTTTATACACTCCGGAGGGATATACAGAGAGCGGAACTCGCCGGTATGAATTCACTATTGCACAAAATGCGACATGCAATCTGTTGTTAACATCAGGAGGAGCCTCTCAATTATATGGAAAAAACTTGAATATTGAAATTAGAAAATGGAACGAAAATATCCTTGATTATGTTCTTTTTCGAGAAATCAACATTGATTTTCAGTCCTATAACGATCCAACAATCATAATAGAAGGATTGTCTCTTTCAAAGGGGAATTACTATATAGGAACAACATTAGAAGACTATAGAAGCAATCAATTTGGCTATACTTGGTATTTACAGGGCTGGAATAAGGATGCCAATACAAATGGACCAGTTGCTTATCCTCTTGCCTGTGGCGGTTTGCGAATTAAGAAGATATGCAATTATGACAAGGACAACACAATAATCAATTACAGTACCTGCGATTATAGCGGAGGTGAATTGCTGAACAACATTGAAACAATAGATTATACACAAATGTATAATTTCAGGCCAGACCATGATCCTGTTTATGGAAATGTTGCTGATAAAACACATAGCATTGATGTATATACAATTACTCAAGGACATCCTCATATGCCAGCCTTCTATGCATCATGCAATCCGGGCATTGTCGGTTATTCTTATGTGACGAAAAAGGAATATGACTCAGATGATATTCTTATGAAAAAAGTTGTGACATCATACAAAAACAATGTGCCTACAAATACATATGGAATAGACTACTATACCATTCTGAGTAACGGTCAGATGCTATGCCGGGAGTTTTTTGACGGGAATAATATTATGGCAAAAAAGGAATACACATACACAAACGAACTTGTTGATCATTATGCGGCAAATATCATCACAAGGAACAAATGCATCAATGGTTCTAATGCTCTTCCTGTAAGCTACACCGAGTATCAAACGGTATATAACAAGGATGGCAGTTTTTATGCCACTACTGTTAATTGGTCTGATGGCAGCTCAGAAGGTGTCTTTGACGTTTTGCGATATCCATACATCCTTTCAAGGACTGAACTGGCAAAAACTAAGACTACCGAATATTGTGCTGGCAGTACTTCTTCTGTTACAACAACGGATTATAGCTACGATGATATAAATCACCAAATTTCACAGATAGACGAAAGCACAAGCCAGCCATCCTTGACACGGCGCACCAAAATAACCTATTCTGCTGACGTGCCAGATTACATCTGCAATTTGAAGAGTGTTCATCGACTAAACGATGTTGTAGAACAAAATGTGTTTATGGTAGAGAATAATCAGGAAATATGTATGAGCAGTCAGCGCACTGATTATTTTGGACATAGAAAAGACAACACGACCTACTATCTTCCTGTCATGTCTTCTGCGTCCATCGGAGGACAATCTCTCGAAGCACGTGCGAGATATTCATATGATGACTCTCTAAATGTGTGCTCCATAATTACAGACAGGGTGGAAACAGTCTATATTTGGTCTTACAAGGGACAATACCCTATTGCAAAAATCGAGGGACTTACTTACCGCGATGTGGAATCAGTTCTTGGAGAGTCAACGATTTCTGCTCTGTTAGCGAAACAGGAACCAAGCCAGGAAGATTTCGCTTCGATACGCAATGCGATAAATGATATTGGTGGTCTTATTACGACTTACACTTACAAGCCTCTTGTTGGGATAAAGTCTCAGACATCTCCGAATGGAATGACCATTCATTATGAATACGATGGCTTCGGAAGACTGGTTAGAGCACTTGACCAAAATGGATCCGTTATCTCTATCAACAGTTACCATTACAAAAAATGAAATTTATGAATAAAAGGTTAATTGCATTATTGTCTGTTCTTGCGATTCTACCCTCTATAGTTCTGGCACAAGAGACTTCGCAAAACTATGTCAAGTCGGTAACAATGCTTACTGCAGATGGTACTGAATCTCTACTATCAGTACAGTATTTCAATGGTCTTGGCTTTCCGACTCTGTCCGTTGCGACTGCCGGTACACAGGGCGGTACTGTCAGCCTGCTCACGACATATGACGGGTGCGGGCGTGAAAACCGCAAATATGCTCCTGTGCCAGGCATCGGTATTGACTATGCCACAGAGAGCACGATACTCTCCAAAGGAGTCTTCTATTCGGACAACAGCGCCTTTACACAAAATCATTATGATGCTCTCGACAGGTTGACTGCCGTTGATCTTGCCGGAGATGCCTGGAGAAATGCAGGCAAGCAGAACAGAACAGAATATCTCGCCAATGTCTCTTCTGATCTCGTCCTGCATTACAAGGCGACAGATGCCTCTTCTTGTGGTCTGGTACAACCAGAAAACACGTCATACATGTACTATCCAGAAGGTTCTCTCCGAAAGGTGGTGTCATATGATGCAGACAGTAAGAGCGTCACCGTATTCACTGACATGCTCGGTAACAAGATTTTAGAGCGTACAGCTGCAGGTGACACATATTATGTGTATAATGACCTCGGACAGCTTCGCTTCGTTCTTCCGCCCGCATACAATAATTCCGTTAGCAATGCAATGTTTGCCTATGAATATCGTTATGATTACAGAGGACGCCTGCAATCGAAAACCCTGCCCCAATGTGACACCATCCATTATTCATACGATTGTGCCAACCGTATTTCATTTACGAGAGATGCCGCACTGGGTGACAGATACCGTTTCTATCTGTATGACAAACTGGGAAGGGTATGCGTACAAGGCACCTGTAGCAGCCGTGGCGAGGATGGTTCCGTTTTGGCCACGGCAGTTTATGTAGGTGGATATGCGGGCATATGCAATTCTGGGTACAGCGCCCTGTATGACATAAATGACCCAGAACTCGAAATTGTCAACTACTATGATAATTATGACTTTATGGAAGGAGGCACTTCTGATAAAATGCCGGTAGTAACCGTAAGTGACAATCAGAGACAATACGCCTTGGGATTCCAGACAGGAACAGTGGTGTATGCTACAAATGGCGAAGCTCTTGGTACCATCTGTCTGTACGACCAGAAAGGGCAGATTACGAAGTCTGTACGTAAAGGTCTCGGTGGTTTCCTTGAGGATGTTAGCAATACATATACCTTTACAGGTGCCGTTGACAGAACCAGGGCGGATGTCTATGTGAAGTATGGAAACCATTTCATAGCCGAAACCGACTATACATACAGCCATGGATTGAAAAGTAATATGAAACTTTCGATTAGCCATGGCATGTCAGTTGTTGCACGGGAAACAGAGTATAACTATAATGGAATTGGTCAGTTAATAAGCAAAAGGAGGCAGCTAACGAATACAGCATGGACCAGTTGCTCATATTCTTATGATGTACATGGTTGGCTGACAAGTATCATCAGCGGTGCCTTTACCGAAAGGTTATATTATGCAGATGGTCTTGGCGGTGGATACTACAATGGTAATATCAGCACCATAAAATGGAAGGACAGCAACAGCTCCAGTTATCAAGGCTATAATCTGGAATATGACGATAACAACCGTCTTTCTAATGCAATTTTTGGGTATGGTGACAATCTCACAAGCAACAGGAACTACTTCAACGAGTATGCGGAATACGATGACAATGGCAACATCATCAGACTACGGCGTGGTGGACTCGTTGACAGGGTGCATGGCGGTTTCGGTATGGTTGACAATCTTACCATGACCTACATAGGTAACAGGCTGACAAACGTACGTGACAATGCCTTTCATCAGGCTTACACCGGTGCAACGGACTTCGCAGGAGAGCAAGGGCGAGACTACTCTCTCACCTACGACAACTCTGGTTCGCTGGTTAGTGATGCAGGGCGTAATATTGACAAAATTGAATATGACAATTTCAACAATCCGACACGCGTCCAGTTCACAGATGGCAATGTGACCAGGTATATATACAGTGCCTTGGGCGAGAAACTCCGTGTCATATATCAGACGGCGGTTCCGAACATCACCGTTGCTATTGGCAGTACCAGAGAACTGTCACCGTCAGAGGTTCAATACACTGATTCCATAGATTATCTTCTTGGAGGTACTCTTACGCTAAAGAACGGACGCATTGACAAGTACCAGTTTGACGAGGGGTATTGTCAGGCTGAGAGGTATAACACTTCAATGGATAGTTTTACATTCTGCTATTATGATCGTGACCATCTTGGTAACATTCGTCAGGTGAGGGAGGCAGACGGCAGCAGGAGCGGCGAAGTCATACAGAAGATAAACTATTATCCGTTTGGTGCTCAGCTTTGCGATGGAGTGGCTGTCAGCAATGTCCAATCACGTAAATACAACGGAAAGGAGTATGACAACATGCACGGACTGAACACCTACGACTACGGTGCAAGACAGTACAATCCTGTTACTGTTCGTTGGGATAGGATGGACACTATGTGTGAGAAGTATTACGACGTTAGTCCGTATGCTTATTGTGCTGGCGACCCTGTTAATGCCATTGACCTTGATGGGAAAGATTATTGGACAACTAATAATCCTGATCAGATTTTTCAATTCTTGAAAGCCATAGGTCTTGGTAATACTCAATTCGATTTTTCCGAATGGAATCATGCTACAGATGCGGATTTTTGTGGTAATTTGGTATATAATGATGAATCTCATAAATTTTACACGAGTTATGCCGAAGTTACAAATGGAGAACTTGTAGTTACTGCAAAATCATTTGATGCAAATATTATCCCAGTATCTTCAACAGGACTTGGCTACCCAGGTGCATTTATATATGAACCAATAAATGGTTTTTGGGAGAATGCAAACTATTATCTTAATGGGTTGACATACAATGATGGTTTTACCAATTGGAATGTTAATAGAAACGGAAGAATTACAGGGGAAACACCTATATTAGGAATTGCTGATTTCGGAGGGAAAAGCAAAGCCTCATACATTAAATCTATACTCCCTAAAGGATTTAAACTATCACGAGAATATATCAGTCATAATGAAAGGGTTTATGAATATAACGGGAAGTACTACTCCTTTGACAATACATCGCATAATGGTGGCATTTGGAAGGTATTTGTTAAGAAAGGTGGTAGGCTGCAAAGAATTGGAACTGCTGATAAGAACTTAAATATTTTCAAAAAATAATATGAACGAAAAGACATTTGACTATAGTTTTGTACGGAATGTTATATACCGAAAAGTACGGAAGAACATTGCATGGGCTGAGTATGATGTACAATGGATACCATTTAATAAGAAGATTGATTTTGCACTTAACAGACTGAAACAGTTTCCTTTTTCCAGACTAAAGGTATTACTGTCATTTTGGGAAGAATACGAAAAACTTCAGAAAATACTCGTCAACAACAGACATTCACTTATCAGAGACTATAAGGCAGGACGTAAAACTCCTGGTCTTATAGAAATCTATTTTGATGAATGTTTTGATGAGAAGCTTATCCGTACTTTCATAAAGAAGCACTACGGTTATGAATTAGGCAAAGCCAGCAGCCTAAATCTCGATATGGTATTTGTCTTTGAAAAAGAAGAAGACGTAACCATTTGTCATTTGTATGATGATAGGGGCTTTCAAATTTTCTTCGTGTACTAAAACAGTTATCCCAATCTTGAAAGACCAAGTAGTAGGGGTGAGGAATTTTTTTAGTGGAGAATTGTCGGTGTATCATCATCCGCAACATAAGGCTTACACGCGGACGTATCGACGGCGTGGCTTTCCACAACTGCCATCACGTATGGGTTGATCATTGCGACTTCAGCAACTCCTACGATGGTTTGCTCGACATAACCAACGGCTCTGACTTTGTCACAGTGTCCTGGGTAAAGTTGCACGACCATAACAAGGTGAGCATCACAAACTCTGGAACATGCCATTATGAGGACTACAACAAGGAGCGTGTCACCTTCGCCCATTGTATGTTCAACAACAACACCCAGCGCAACCCGCGCATCGGCTATGGCAAGATGCACATATACAACAGCTATTGGGAGAACATCAAACTTTATTGCATCGGTTTCCATTCGCAGGCACAGGTGCTGTCGGAGAACAACTACTTCTCCCCCACCGCACGGCATCCCTTCTGCAACCAATACACTGACCAATTGCCCTATTGCGGCTATCTGACTGACAAAGGTTCATACTTTGCAAATGGCAACCCCGGAAGGAGTCACAACCGTCCCTTCACCGACATTTCCTATAGTCCTCTCGACTATTATGAATACAGTTTCGACCTTGACTCTGCCGAAGATGTGGCAAAGAACATGCCTCTGATATGGTGTCAGGCTGCCGATGCTGTTAAATATAAGGTATATCTCTCCGACAATGAATCCTCTCTTGACAAGAACATAATAGGCGAGACATCATCACTTTCAATTGTTCCCGCTTCGCTTTCTACCGGCAAGAAGTATTACTGGCGAGTGGATGCAGTTAAGTCCGACGGTTCTGTGGTGAAAGGCGATACATGGACATTTAATCCACAAGGCAAGAAATGGCATGTAGGTAAAAACGAGGCTGAGGAAATGTTCATCTCCGGCATTGCCTTCCTCGAAAAGAATGAATCAGCCTCCAACGGCGGTGTTGTAGTGGGCGACCAGGGTCCTGGAGCCATCTGTGGCACATGGGAAGGCAAGAAGGGACGCTATGCCATAGAGACTGCGGTATTCAACCAGAAAAGCGGTGCTAATTATATTGGCGTTACTGTCAACGGAAAGCTCATTGACGAATGGTTGACATCATCTGCAAATGATGACCTTGGCATAAGAAAAACCCGAAACTCTGTCGTGCTGAAGCCTGGGGACGATATTCGCATAGACTTCGTAGCTGGACTCATAGAGGGAAAGATAAATGAAAGTCGCTCACGCATCGACTATGTTAATATCGTGCCTACAAAGGAGGAGTTTATCGAAGTCACACGTCCTTCCGGCATCCACCATTCACCAATGCTCACCACGGGATATAATTGCGAATATCTCCTGTTGGACGATATTATCT